>Ga0208598_1000050_pt1 | contig 47165 bp, 54 predicted proteins | sample LakMenEpi22Jun12_FD_150726 | JGI IMG/M metagenome (GOLD analysis project Ga0208598, IMG submission 150726) | Freshwater microbial communities from Lake Mendota, WI - 22JUN2012 deep hole epilimnion (SPAdes) | ecosystem: Environmental > Aquatic > Freshwater > Lake > Epilimnion/Euphotic zone ... | reverse complement strand
CCATGGGGGGCCAGATCCCGGTGCCGTCGGCATCGGCGGCCTGCGGGAAACGGATGTGGTGCTGGATGTGGGTCTGCAGCTCGCCCAACTGCTCCAAAACCGAGGCGTTCAGGTGTTGCTCACCCGCACCAGCGAGGTGGACGTGGACCTTCCACCCAGGGTCTCCCTTGCCAACCGGAGCGGGGCGAATCTGTTTGTGAGCCTGCACGCCAATGCCCTGAGCATGGACAGACCCGATGTGAATGGCATCGAGACCTTCTACTACCAGGGGGGAAGGGCCTATGAGTTGGCCCTTTCGATCCAGCAACAACTGATGGCGGTCTCTCCTGGCACGCCGGATCGGGGAGCCCGGCCGGGACGGTTCTTCGTGATCCGCCGCACCGTGATGCCTTCCGTCTTGACGGAGATGGGGTTTGTCACCGGGGAAATCGATGCCCCCCGGCTGGCGGATGCCCGATACCGGCAACAGCTGGCTGCGGCCCTGGCCGCCGGCATCCTCTCCTACCTGGGACAGTGACGGTGCCGTGAACAATCAGCCGATCGGTGTTTTTGATTCAGGCGTCGGGGGGCTCAGCGTTTGGCGTGAAATCGTGCGCCAACTTCCCTACGAATCCATTCTCTACCTGGCAGACCGGGCCCATGTGCCCTACGGGAACCGCAGCAGCCGGGAGGTGCTGGCCTATTGCGATGCCATTTGTGGGTTGTTGATCGACCAGGGGTGCAAGGCGATCGTGGTGGCCTGCAACACGGCCTCCGCTGTGGCCCTTCAGGCACTGAGAGACCTCCATCCCTCAGTGCCGATTCTGGGGTTGGAACCGGCCGTCAAACCAGCGGTTTCCCTCAGTCATACCAAGGTGGTGGGGGTGATGGCCACCCCCGCCACCTTCCAGGGACAGCTGTTTAGAGCCACCGTTGGGCGTTGTGCCACCGATGTGAAGGTGGTGGAGCAGGTGTGCCTGGGGTTAGCCGATTGGGTGGAATCCGGCGCCTCCGAAGAAGAACTGGAGACCCTTCTGAAGGGCTTCCTCACCCCGATGCTGGAGGCCAAGGCCGACACCATCGTGCTGGGCTGCACGCACTACCCCTTTGTGATCGACACCATCCGCCGTCTGGCAGGCAAGGATCTCAGGGTGATTGATCCTGCGCCAGCCGTCGCTGCTCATCTGGCAAAGGTGTTGGGTGAACGGGGCCTGACGGCAGGCACCAAGGAACCGGGACAGCATCGCTTTCTCAGCACGGGCGATGCGGCCAGCTTCAACGCAGCCTGCCGCAGGCTTCTGGGCCTCCCTGTCCAGTGTGAGGAGATCCGTTGGTCCTTGGGACCGGAAGGCCGGCTTTCGCTGGGACAGCCATCCCCGGCCCCCCATCAACAGAAGCCCCCACAGGCCTTCTAAACTCGTTGTCATCAGGGAGGCGTCGTGATCACGGTTGCAGAGCTGCTTCAGCCGGTTGCGGCCGATCTCGACATCTTGTTGGCCGATCTTCGCCAACTCATCGGCGCTCGCCATCCCATTCTTCAAGCAGCCGCGGAGCATCTTTTCTCCGCTGGCGGCAAACGGCTTCGGCCTGGCCTCGTGCTGCTGATCTCCCGGGCTATCTCCCCGGATGGGGTGCTGACCCCCCGCCACCGCAGGCTTGCGGAGATCACGGAGATGATCCACACAGCGTCGCTGGTGCACGACGACGTGGTGGATGATGCATCCACCCGACGGGGTGTGGCCACGGTGCACAGCCGCTTCAACCATCGGGTGGCCGTACTGGCCGGCGACTTCCTCTTTGCCCAGGCCAGCTGGCATCTGGCCAATCTCGACGACCTGGAGGTGGTGAAGCTCCTCAGCCGGGTGATCATGGATCTGGCAGACGGGGAGGTGCGCCAGGGCCTCTATCGCTACGACACCGGCCAGAGCTTCGAGACCTATCTCGAAAAGAGCTATTGCAAAACGGCCTCTCTGATGGCCAACAGCGCCCGGGCTGCCGGAGTGCTCTCCCAACTCCCCACCTGCCAGCTGGAGTCCCTCCATCGCTTTGGGCGCCAGTTGGGACTGGCCTTTCAGGTGGTGGACGACATTCTTGATTTCACCGGGAGTGAGCAACAGCTCGGCAAGCCAGCCGCGAGCGACCTGGCCTCCGGTTACCTCACGGCTCCCGTGCTCTATGCGTTGGAAGAGCAGCCCTCCCTGGCTCGGTTGATCGAACGGGAATTTGCCAACGAAGGTGATCTCGATCAGGCCCTGGCTCTGGTGCGCAATTGCGAAGCCATTCCCCGCTCCCGGGCTCTGGCAGCAGACTTTGCCCGCCAGGCCCTGGAGGCCATTGACTGGCTTCCCTCCTCCGAACCACGAAGTGCTCTGCGGGCCCTGCCCGACTACGTGCTCAGCCGCCTCAGCTGATGGTGCTTTAGGTGCCCACTCCCAGCTCCACCTCCTGGAGCGACCGGAAGCAGCGCACGCCGTCTGGATAATCGTCACAACCCAGGCCCGGGGCCACCAGCACCAGCACCTGGCAGCCCGCCAGGGAGGCCGACAGGGCTCCCGCCTGGGAATCCTCAAAGGCCCAGCAATCCGCTGGTGACACCTTCAAACGTCGGGCGGCCAGAAGGAAGGGATCGGGGGCTGGTTTGCCCAAGGCCAGCTCCGGATCATCCCCCATCACCCGGAAGTCAATCACGTTCAACCAGGGGTGAGGGGCACATTTGAAGGCCACGGCCTCGCTGGCGCTGCTGGTGACCAAAGCCATTGGCACTCCCAGCGTCTGACAACGGGCCACCAGGGCCTGAGCTCCCTGCACTGGACGTGCGCATGGCATCAGACGGCGGGCAATGGGTTGTTGCACCGCCAGCAGGGATTCATCGGAGGGGGCAGGCAACCCTGTGCGCCCTGCAATCCACGACCGCACCAGGGCCACACAATCCACCCGGCGACGGCCGCGCAGGTGGAGCAAGTCGCCCTCGCTGAGTTCAAGGGAAAACTGTCCCGCGGCTTCCCTCCAGGCCTGGGCATGCAAGGGCTCGGTGTCGAGCAGCAGACCATCGAGATCAAACAGGCAAGCAGCGGGGATGGACATTCCTGCTCAGGTCTCTGCTGAGGATCCCTCTTCGGGGAACAGCTCTTCCAGGGAAGTCTCGAGGGTCGTCATCAGAAGCACCATGGCGGCCCTGCCATCCAGATCAGGGCCGCTCACCTGGGTGATCCAACGGCGGGCCAGACGCTCGATCTCATGGAACATGGATCCTTCGTTCTGAATGGTGCGCATGACCCGCTCGAGGGAGGCCGGGTCCATCTCGGGGGGGAGGCCCACCACGTAGCGCCGTCCATCCTCCCCGATGTAGGTGAGCTGGCCCTCCTGATCCAGGCTCGGACCCGCATGGGGTGTGACGGGGGAGTCAGACCCTGGATCGATGTTCCACGCCATGCGACTCCGTGGCGATTCTTCTTCTTAACTAACGCTCCCGCCGCCACTTGCCAAGCAGGGATCAGCACACCTGATGAACCCTGGCACAAAAAAGGGTTGACGAGAGCCCCCCCCGCCGGACCAGGCTGGTTTTCTGCCGCGGCACCCCATGGATCAGTTTTCGTTCCATGGTCCCTATGCCTACCGCTGGATCAACAACGTTCCCGTGGAAAGGATTGATCTACTCAGCGGAGAACGGCTTCCGGTGGAGGTGGGTGGCTTTCTTCCAGATCCCGTGGCCGACTGTGCCTCCGTGGAGCCGCCCACCCAATCGGGGGTGAGGGCCGCCATGGCGGCCTGGAACTGAGGGTCGTAGGGGCCGGACCTCTTCATCGGTTGAGTTTCTCCATCCGCCAAGTGACAAAGGTGCCCACCGGGCTCCAGAGCAGATAGGGCAGCAAGAGCAGGGCGGCCAGCGTGCTGTGGCTCAGCACCACCACGGCCAGGGCCACGCCCCAGACCCAGCCGGCAAACCCCACCGCCGTGCCGCTGCGCAAACGGCGGGTTCGGCAGATCACCCAGGTGTAGCTCTGCACCAGCACCAGCAGCACCAGGTAGCCCAGCAGGATCCAGGGCTGGCGTGCAGCCTGCCAGAGCAGGAAGGCCGAGGCGTAAAAGCAGGCATAGATCGCCACCCAGATCACGGGAATCCAGCGTTCAAAGGTGAGCCAGCGGGGCCGGCGCAGGCGCAGAAACCAGGCGAAATCATCCCTGGAGGGAGTGAGCACCGCCACCACAGCCACCATGGCGAGGGCAAGCAGGGCAGCGATCGGGAGCCAGGCCGGCATGTGGTGGTGACGGTTACAGCCACGATGACGTATGGCAGGGGAAGGTGCGCTTTAGTAGGGGCCAGTTGCCCCCTTCCTTGGATGTCCGAGGTCACCATCGAGTCGGTGCTGCAGGAACAGCGACTCTTTGCACCCCCCGAGACACTGGCCGCCCAGGCACGCATCGGCTCCATGGAGGCCTACAGAACCCTGGCAGCGAAGGCCGAGGCCGATCCTGATGCCTTCTGGGGGGAATTCGCCCGCAGCGAACTGCACTGGTTCGAGCCGTTCCACACGGTGCTCGACTGGAGCCAGCCCCCCTTCGCCCGCTGGTTTGAAGGGGGCACCACGAACCTGTCGTTCAATTGCCTGGACCGCCATCTGGCGGGGCCAAAAGCGGACAAGACCGCGCTGATCTGGGAAGGGGAGCCGGGGGATGGGCGCACCTTCACCTACCGGGAGCTGCACGCCGAAGTGTGCAAAACGGCCAATGCCCTCAAGGCCCTGGGCATCGGCAAGGGAGATCTGGTGGCCCTCTATATGCCCATGGTGCCCGAGGCGGCCATCGCCATGCTGGCCTGTGCCCGCATCGGAGCCCCCCATTCGGTGGTGTTCGGCGGCTTTTCCGCCGAAGCCCTCCGCGACCGGCTGATTGACGGGGCCGCGAAGGCCGTGATCACCGCCGATGGGGGTTTCCGCAAGGACAAGGCCGTGGCCCTCAAGCCCGCCGTGGATGCGGCCCTGGCGGATGGGGCCTGCCCCACGGTGGAGCATGTGTTGGTGGTGCGGCGCACGGGCGAGCCCACGGCCATGGAAACCGGGAGGGACCACTGGTGGCAGGAGCTGGTGGAACGCCAGAGCACCGACTGCCCGGCCGAGCCCATGGCCAGCGAAGACCGCCTCTTTGTGCTGTACACCTCCGGCTCCACGGGCAAGCCCAAGGGGGTGGTGCACACCACCGCCGGCTACAACCTCTGGGCCCACCTCACCTTCCAGTGGATCTTCGACATCCGGGAGGACGACATCCACTGGTGCACGGCAGATGTGGGCTGGATCACGGGGCACAGCTACATCGTTTACGGGCCCCTCTCCAATGGGGCCACCACCGTGATGTACGAGGGGGCTCCACGCCCATCCAAGCCGGGAGCCTTCTGGGAGGTGATCGAGAAACACCGCTGCACCATCTTCTACACGGCGCCGACGGCCATCCGGGCGTTCATGAAGAGCGGCCGCGAGGTGCCCGACCAGTACGACATGAGCTCCCTGCGGATCCTGGGCACCGTGGGCGAGCCCATCAACCCGGAGGCCTGGATGTGGTACCGGGACGTGATCGGCGGCAACCGATGCCCGGTGGTGGACACCTGGTGGCAGACCGAAACCGGCGGCGTGATGATCAGCCCCCTGCCGGGCGCCACGCCCACCAAACCAGGCTCAGCCACGCTCCCCCTGCCGGGCATCGTGGCCGACATCATGGACCATGAGGGCCGGTCGCAAGGGGCCGACCAAGGGGGGTATCTCACGATCCGTCGGCCCTGGCCCGGGATGATGCGCACGGTGCATGGGGATCCCGATCGCTTCCGCAGGAGCTACTGGGAGGAGATCCGTCCTGCGGACGGCAGCCACGTGTATTTTGCAGGCGATGGGGCCCGGCGGGATGCTGATGGCTACTTCTGGGTGATGGGCAGGGTGGACGACGTGATCAACGTGTCCGGCCACCGGTTGGGCACCATGGAGATCGAAAGCGCCCTGGTGAGCCACCCGGCCGTGGCGGAAGCGGCCGTGGTTGGCCGGCCCGATGAGCTCAAGGGGGAAAGCATTGTGGCCTTCGTGACCCTGGAAACAGGCCGAGAGGGCAATGACGCCCTCATGGCGGAACTCAAGAGCCATGTGGGCAAGGAGATTGGCCCCATTGCCCGACCGGATGTGATCAAATTCAGCGAAGCCCTGCCCAAGACCCGCAGCGGGAAGATCATGCGCCGGATCCTGCGCTCTCTGGCCTCGGGCCAGGAGGTGAGCGGCGACACCAGCACGCTGGAAGATCGCAGCGTGCTGGATGCCCTCAGGGTCTGAGCGGGGATCAGCTGAAAGGGAAAGGAGCGGACGCCAGCTCAGACCAGCGGTTGCAAGGCCGTCGGCTGGCAGAGCAAAACGATGAGCCAGATCGTGCCAATGATGGGAATCAACCCAATGAAGATCCAGGGCCAGGGCTTACCGGCGTCCCGTAATCTCCGGATGGTTAGGGGAAGGGTGGGGAGGATGGAGATTGGCAGATAAAGACTCAGGATCCAGCCAAAAAAGGTGGAGGAATTGCTGAGCAAACCAAGCACCAGTCCGAGGAGGAAGTTGGCCAGATAAAACCACCAATAGTCCGGCCGCTTCGATCGGCCGGTGTAGTCAAAACTCTTCTTCCACGCCTCGACATAGTGATGGATCAGGGGGTGCATGGAAGAAGAGTCAAGTCATAAGGACCATGCAGGGCTCCCGCTGGGCTGTCAATCGTTGATCAGCTTTCCCGCGCCGACATGGACCCCAATCTCAACGCTCCTGGGGCTGGCTCCAGCCCGAGATCGCCTCTGATAATCGGTCGATCTGTCGCTGCCGGCTGGGATCATCGGCCCAATCACCGAGCAGTTGCTTGCGCAATCCCGCACTGGCGGGCGTGAGGTGATCCCCGGGAAGTTCCAGAAGCGACGTGGCGTCATCCAGCCGTTCCTGCAACACCCCGAGCAGGCGGCGGCTTTGATCCAGCCCATCGCTGCGGAAGCGCACCAGAAGGTTGCGGGGTTGGCGGTAGCTGCGCGACACCTGGCTCAGGGTTTCGGTGGGGGAGGGGCTGAATTCCGTGCGGAAGCCAAATTGCTGGGCGAATTCCGAGAGCAGGGGCACGGAACGCTCCGCCGAGAAATTGTTAAAACTCAGGGCCACCAAACCTGAGCAGTTGCGCCCGTTGTCGGGAGCCAGCAGATGGAGCTTGCAACCGAGGCTGTGGCCCAGGCGCAGCACAGGGCCGTCTCCAGGCGCAGCAGCCGGGTCCCGAGCCTGGCGGAAAGCCCGCCAGGCCTCATTGGCCTGGCTCTGATGATCGAACCCAGGCACGTAGCTCCAGGCCCGCACCTGCCAGCCGCGCGCCGCAAGAGATTCCAACAGGCGGCGATAGCTGATCTGGGGCGTGGCCGCCAGGTAGCTCCCCCCGATGAATTCCACGAGCCCCGCTCGCGGCTGGGAGCGGGAGCCAGACAGGGGATCCAGCTCCAGCAGGGGGCCCCTCTGGCGCCAGGTGGCCTCAGCCACCCTGGCCCCCAGGCCCGCCGGTGGTCAGTTTCCGCATGGCGTCCAGGGCTTCCCGCCGATGGGCGGGCCCATCCAGGAGGTTGTTGAACACATGCCGGATCACCCCGTCGCCATCGATCACATAGGTGACACGGCCAGGCAAAAAGCCCAGGGTATTGGGCACCCCGAAGGCCCGCCGGAGCTGATTGCCCTGATCCACCAGCAGGGGATAGGGGAGTTTGTGGCGTGCCGCAAAGCGCTGGTGGCTGGCCGCGTCATCGCCGCTGACCCCCCAGACCTGGGCACCGAGCGCCTGGAAGTCGGCAAAGCTATCCCGAAAGGCGCAAGCCTCCATCGTGCAGCCTGGAGTGTCGTCCTTGGGATAGAAAAACAACACCAACGGAGCCCCTGCCAGTTGGTCACTGCGCCGTTCTACCCCTTCAGCGTCCTTGAGGGCGATCGAAGGAACAGGATCGCCGATGGAGAGGGAAGCAGGCACAGCAGCAGAAACAAAAACACCTTCAAAAATCTTAGAAACGGAAGTTCGGAAGCTCGGGGCGGACTGCCGACCCTTGCGCGGGCTGAGAGCATGGAGAGGAATCAACGGGGCGATGGCGGAAACAACCCATGGTTGGGAGCAGACGGATCTTCTGGGGCTTGGCCTCCCATCGGCTCCGGCTGTGACCGTTTCAGTGGAGGTCGAGGCCTCAGGCCTTGGGCCCGAGGAGACCGCCACGGACCAACCCTCACCCCATGAGATGGACGCCTACGAGGAAGAGCCCCCCCTGGACGAGGCGCCATCGAATCGGCGGAACCAGGTTCCCGTTTCCCTGCCCGGATTCGCCCGACCCTTGGCCCGCTCCTCCCCCCGGCTCTTGGAGCGCCTGCTGATCCTGGATACCGAAACCACGGCGCTCCAGCCCCAGCAGGGAGAGTGCATCGAAGTGGGAGCCGTGCTGTTTCACGTGCCAGGCCGGGCCGTGCTCACCCAGGTGTCGTTTTTGCTGCCCTGCAACACCAATGGGGCAGAGGCCATCAACGGCATCCCCGCCGCCGTCAGCCAGCTGGAGCAGCCCTGGCAGGAAGCGCTCAACTGTTTTCTGGCGATGGTGACCGCGGCCGACGGGATCCTTGCCCACAACGCCGCCTTTGACCGCCAATGGTTCGGCCATGGGGCCCTGCCGGCCCTCGACAAGCCCTGGATCTGCTCCATGGAGGACATCTGCTGGCCGGCTGAACGCCATCTCCGGCCCAACCCTTCCGTGCGGGATCTGGCCCTGGCCTACGGGGTACCCGTGTGGGCTGCCCACCGGGCTCTCACCGACTGCACCTATCTGGTGCAAGTGCTGCAGCGGTGTGACGGCCTGGAGGATCTGCTCCTTGCGGCGCAGGAGCCCCGGCGGCTTTATCGGGCCCAGCTCGCCTACAGCCAGCGCCATCACGCCAAGGCGGCCGGTTTCCGCTGGAACGATCCCGTGCCTGGAGCCTGGAGCAAAAGGCTGAGCGAGCGGGAGGTCACCACCCTTCCCTTTCCGGTGAACCCCGTGCTCAGCGCCTAGGGCTGGGGATCTGCGGCGAGGGCTTCTGCGGATTTGCTACGGATCTCCGAAGCCATCCGGGCATGTTCCCCCATTCCCCCGTGCCGCAGCCAGCCTGGTGTCATGGATCACCCGCCTCCCCATTCCTCTAGCGATCCGATGCAGGAGCGGGTGCGGCGCTGGCAATCGGTACGCACCTGGGCCCGGTTAATCCGGGAGGCTGAGGCTCTCTGGCATGTGGATGCCCGCATCCTGCATCGACTGGCCTCCGAAGAACTGGTGCGGCTGGTGCAGGAGGTGCCCCCCCGCCTGCGGCGACGAGTGAACCTCTGGTTGGAGCGTTTTCATGTGGCCACCAGGCTCAAGTAGAGGTGGCCAGGAAGGGGCAGGGATCCTGATCCCGCCGGTGCTGGAAGGGAATGGGCTCGCCTTGCCGGTGGGGATCGGCGGGGTCCCGCAGGGCCGTGGCCTCCAGGGCCTGACGCAGGCGGCAGGCGGAATGGAGGGGCATGTCGCGGGGGACGCTGATCCGATCCCGCAGATAACGCAGCCCGGGGGCGCTGCCCGCTGGCGGAGGGGCAATCGTGCCGGACAGACGTGGATCGGTGGGGATCAGGAGAGCGGTGAGGGCTGAGCGGAGAGCTGGCTCAAAGAGCTCCGGGGGCAGGGGATTGCGCGCCACCAGGGAGGGGCGATGCTTCAGCACCCGGGCGAGGGCCATCAGGGATGCCCCTTCGGGCTCGGGCTGGGAGGTTTCCGGATCGGGATCGGCGATGGGCCAGGGGCCCTGATCGATCCGGCCCGCCAGCGCCCTCTGGGCCTCTTCCCCACTGGCGTAGCAGCCCCCCATCTGGGGAGGCAGATCGTGGGCGTGGGTGTGGAAATCGCTCTGGGTGCCGAGGTAGGTGGGCCTCTGCTCCAGGGCGGCGAACCAACGGTGAATGGCGGGATGCTCCTGACGCAGGAGGAAGCCCTTGTAGTAGGCCAGGGAAGCGTTCATCCGCTCCACATAGGGCACGAACACCAGATCGGCGGTGGTGAGCCCGCCGCCGAGGAGGAAAGGGCCCCCGTCGGCGGCCAGGGCCTGCTCCATGGATTGGGCCATCCGCTGAAACTGTCCCCGGGCCCGCGCCTCTGATGCGCCGCTGTGGGGCTGGCAGAGCCATTCACACCAGGCGCGAAACAGCACCCGCTCCAGCTGCCGCAGGGGTAACACCTGGGGATCCGCCATGCCGGGGCCCAGGGGGCCAAAGGCCTGCTCCAGGGCTTCAACGATGCGATCGCTCTCGGTGATCAGGCGCCCATCCACCTCAAGGGCCGGCAGCATGCCGGAGGGCACCCGTTGCCGATACCAGGCTTCCTTCTCCCCATAACAGAACATCGTCACCTTGCGGATCCGATAGGGAATGCGCCGCTCCTCCAGCCAGAGCCACACTTTCTGGCAATAGGGGCACCAGGCGTGGTGGTCGCGGTAGAGGGTCACCCGCACGGCAGCCTCCCCCTGGCCAAACAGCCGCAGGGTGGCCTGGGCATTGGTGGGCCCATGCACCCGATCGGGCTCGGCGGGGGCGCGGGCTTCCAGATCAGCCCAGCTGAGAGCCATCAGGCGATCCCAAGGATCGGCCATCCTGGCAGTCTTGGGCGCCATGGGGGGGAGAGACCCCACACCTGATTCCCAGGGGGGCAAAAAAAAGTCGCTCCGTGGAGCGACAGATGGGGGATGAATCAGCAGAAACAAATCGGAGCGGCGGGATTCGAACCCACGACCCCCACTACCCCAAAGTGGTGCGCTACCAAGCTGCGCTACGCCCCGGCCCAAAGAAAGTATCACAGTGACCTTGGGAGTTGGCGCTGGCGGGCAAGCCGTTTCAACAGCCGTTGCGTGAGCCGGTCGCGCCCCATGGCGGGGTACCCCCGGATCCGCTCATGGCGAGCCAGCCGGCGCAGTCCCGCCAGGGTCAGAGAAGCCAGGCGCAGCTCCGGCAGCCGCTGCCAGGCCTGGGTGGTCACGGGCAGATCCGAGCCCTCCCGGCCCTCCCGGAACCCGAAGAGGGCACTGCCGGCCATCCATTCCGGCACCAACACAAACAGCACAGCCAGGAGGCCATAAAGTTCCACCAGGCCTCTGGGGAGGGGATGGAGCTGGCGAGATCCCTCCTCCTGCTCGGCCAGGACGTCGTCATCGCCTCTCATACCTGCTCACTGCGCAGACAGGTGATCTTCATCGGCAGCCGCTCCAGCGTGAGTTCATCCCCACGGAGAATCAGGCGCCAATCGTCGTTCCGATAGATCAGGGCGGGATCGCTGCTGGTGTCCCGAAAAAAGGTGGTGTGGGTCCCTCCGCTAATGAGGGTCGCCTGGGAGGCGTTGCGCTCCACCACCACACCTCCCTTATCGGCACACAGATACCGGTCCTTGATGTCGTAGTCCTCCCACCAGGGGGAGCTCATGGCCACCAGACCCAGGAGCATGGGGAGGAGCGCCATCGCCGGACTCAGGACAAACGGATAGGGGCATTGTCCCCGCGCAACACGCAGTGGGGAAGGGACCAGTCGTAAGACTGCCAGACATCCGCCGGCAACAGGTAGTCCACGCCCTCGAAGGATCCCAGACGGACGCCGGACGGCTGGGCAGAGCAGTAAGGGCGGCTGCCTGGCTTGGCCAGGTATTGCTGGTGATAAGGCTCCGCAAAGTAGAAGGGCTTGCCGCTGGCGATCTCCGTGGTGATCGGCCCATAGCCGGCCTGCTGGAGGGAGGCGCCATAGGCCTGGGCGCTCGCCTGGGCCTGGGCCAGGTCGGCCAAGCCAGTCGCATAGATCGCTGAGCGATATTGGCTTCCCCGATCGTTCCCCTGCCCATCCCCCTGGGTGGGGTCGTGGCACTCCCAGAACAGCTTGAGGAGGTCGCTGAGCCCCACCCGGGCCTGGTCCCACACCACACGAACCCCCTCCGTGTGGCCCGTTCGGCCGGAGCACACCTGCTGGTAGGTGGGATCGATCACCGATCCCCCCGCGTAGCCCACGGCCGTGGTGATCACCCCCGGCAAGCGCCAGAACCCCTTTTCTGCCCCCCAGAAGCAGCCACAGCCAAAGATCACTTCGCCCTGACCAGGTTGCACAGCTGCAGCGATGGGTGTGCCAAGCACCACATGCTTCAACTCAGCGGCCTGTTTGGATGGGGTAGGAGAAGGTGAAAAAAGGTCAAACACCTTTGATGCATCAGGAAAAACGTTGGCGTGAGCCTAGGGGCAGCGGCCCGTTCACTGCTTCGGCACAAAGGCAATATGGTTGAGCAAGGTGGTCGTAAAGGCAAACAGAAGGAAGGGCAAGGAGAGCACGAGGATCAGCCCCACGCCCACCAGAGCAAAGATGGGTTTGCTGGCGCCCATCAGGGCCAGCCCTGCGGCCAGGCTGACGAAGATGACCAACATCCAGATCAGAATCTGCCCGTAGATATCTCCGAAAGTGAGTGTGCAGCGAACGTCATAGGTCTGGGTGAGGGCTCTGACGGGAGCGGAAGTGGGGGTGGAAGCCATAGCGGAAAGAAGGGACGCCCCTCAACGGTGGGAAACCTGTCTTTCAGCTAAGCGGGCCATCCTTTCTCCTGACTGGTCTCTCAACAACAATTGAGGCCGGCACGCCGGGCGTGCAGGAATTAGGCCGTCTGCAACCGTTCCGCCTGCTCCCGCTCCCATAACCGCCGGTAGGTGCCCGGCGCCTCCAGAAGATCTGTATGGCGGCCCTCCTGCACCAGGTGGCCCCCCTCGATCACCAGGATGCGATCGCAGGCTGCCGCGGCCGAAAGTTGGTGGCTTATGAGCACCACCGTGCGCTGCTGCTGGTCGCGCACGGCCCGCAGGATGGCTCCCGCGGTGCGGTTGTCCACGCTGGCAAGGGCATCATCCAGCACCAGGATCGGCCGATCCACCAGCAGGGCTCTCCCTAGGGCGGTGCGCTGCCGTTGCCCGCCACTGAGGGTGATGCCCCGCTCCCCCACCAGGGTCTGGTAGCCATCGGGGAAGCCCCGGATATCGGGGGCCAGCTGGGCCAGCTCTGCGGCCGCCTCCACCCGTTCCATCGGGGCCTCCGGCTCCCCGTATCGCAGGTTGTCGGCCAAGGTGGCGGTGAAGAGAAATCCTTCCTGGGGCACCAGGGCCACCTGGCGGCGCAGGTCGTCAAGGGAGAGGGTGGTGACATCGATCCCATCGAGGAACAACTGGTGCTCCGGCACCTCCACCATTCGGCCCAGAGCCTGGGCCAGGGTGCTCTTGCCGCACCCCACGGGTCCCACCACTGCCACCAGCTCCCCCGGACGAATGGTGAACGAAAGATCCTCCAGGGCCGGTTGCAGCCGTCCGGGGTAATGAACGGTGAGCCCGCGGGCCTCCAGGCCCCCCGCGGCACGGCGTTTCAGCGGCTGGGGCTGGGGAGGAGACACGATCGTAGGTTGGCGCTGCAGGAGCGTTTCAATGCGCTCCAAACTCACCTGGCCGGTCTGAAAGGTGTTGAGGGTGAATCCCAGGAGAGCCGTGGGGAACACCAAGCGCTCCACATAGAGGATCAGGGCCACCAGATCCCCGATGCTGAGCCGTCCGTTTTCGAGTTGGGTGCTGCCCAGGCCCAACAGCACCAGGAGACTGATGGAGGCAATGCCCTCGATCAGGGGAAACAGCACGCTGCGGCTGCGGGCTGGTCCGAGGGCCGCATCCCGGTAGGTCCTGTTGGAGGCGGCAAACGCCTCCTCCTCCACTGTCTCCTGGCCGTAGATCTTGATGGCACTGATGCCGGAGAGGTCTTCCTGGAGAAGGTTGGTGAGCTGGGCGAGGGCTTCCTGCTGGCGGCGTTGTTCGCGCATCATGCGGCCGCCGAATTTGCGCACCCCCAGCAGCATCAGGGGATAGAGGGCCACCGCCGCCAGGGTCAGGCCCGGATCGATGGCCAGCATGGCCGGAAGGGTTAGGCCGTAGGCCAGCACCGTGTTGGTGAGGCTCAACACGGAAAACCCCAGCAGGCGGCGCACGTTTTCCACATCACTTGTGGCCCGGCTCAGCACCTCGCCACTGGAGGTGGCCTGCACCCAGGCCGGCTCCTGGCGCAGGAGATGGTCGAACAGCTGCTGCTTGAGATCCACCTCCACCTGGCGGCCCACCCCGAAGACGAGCATCCGGGAGAGGAGCCGAACCAGGGCGATCACGGTGGCCAGCGCGACAATCCACCCGGCCTGCCCCAGCACCTTGCTGTAGCTGAAGCCCTCCTGCAGATCCTCGACCACTCGCCGCACGATCAGGGGGATGGTGACCCCAAGGCCATTCACCACCAGCAGAGCCAGCACACCCAGCAGGAGCTGACGACGATGGGGCCACAGGTAGCGGCGAAGCAGATCGAGCCGCAGAGCACGCATCAGCGCAGCAGGTGGTCAGGGGAGCTGCCCTAACTTAGGTGTCTGGAACCTGAAACCCTTTTTTCGCCATGGCGCAGCAAAAGGAGGTCCAGGACCAGAGCCACCCCCTCTACAGCCAGGACAGATCCACCGTGGACCGCCTGCTGGCCGCCCAGGCCCCGGCCGATGCCGACCTGGTGGATGCGGCCCGGTTGCTCTCCCGGTACGACGGTTTTCCAGGCGCCTTTGATCTGCAGAACGATCTGGAGCGTGCCATCCGGCTCTGGGGCCTGGACCTGGTGACCCTCCAGGCCAAAACGAGGGCCCTCTGGCAAGGGGGCTACAAGCCAGGGGCCAGCGATCCGAAGGCCGAACCGGTGGGTTCTGGCTTTGATGCCAGTGCAGACCCGGCCCCTTGAGCGGGCCGGGACAGCAAAAAGACTGGTGCCGTCTTTTTCCCCTGGGTCTCGCCAGTTTGGGGGCTTTCGGGTGATAGTAGAGAGGTCCCCATCACCCGGCCCGGTGTGCCCTGCACCCGGGCTTTTTCTTGCCCACGTGCCAAGCACCCCCCCCCCCCATGTTGGGCCCAGCCTCCTGGAGCAGTTGCTTGGGGGCCAGGACCTAACCCCAGCCCAGGCTGAGACCCTGATGATTGGTTGGCTGGAGGGAAGCGTGGATCCCGCTCTCACGGCCGGGTTGCTGGTGGCGCTGCGGGCCAAGGGCGTCGGTGGGGACGAACTCGCCGCCATGGCCCGGGTGCTGCGGGAGGCGGCCGCCTCCGTGGACCCCCGTCCCACCGGGCCGCTGGTGGATACCTGCGGCACCGGCGGCGATGGGGCCAACACCTTCAACATCTCCACGGCGGTGGCCTTCGCCGCCGCGGCCTGTGGCGCCCAGGTGGCCAAGCATGGAAATCGCAGTGCCAGCGGACGGGTGGGCTCGGCCGACGTGCTCGAGGCCCTGGGAATCGATCTGCAGCGCCCCCTGGATCAGGTGGTGAACGCGCTCCAGACCACCGGAGTGACCTTCCTGTTCGCCCCAGGCTGGCATCCTGGGCTGGGACGGATCGCCCCCCTGCGGCGCAGCCTGGGGATCCGCACCGTGTTCAACCTTCTCGGCCCCCTGGTGAATCCCCTCACCCCGGAAGCCCAGGTGTTGGGAGTGGCCCGCAACGACCTTCTCGATCCGATGGCCTCCGCGCTCCTAGGGCTGGGAGTGGGGCGCGCGGTGGTGGTGCATGGCCATGGCGGCCTGGATGAGGCCTCCCTCTCCGGTCCCAGTGAGCTGCGCCTGGTGGAAGGGGGGCAGATTCGATCGGATGCGCTCCATCCAGAGGCCCTGGGATTGGCCCTAGCCCCCCTCTCCGACCTCGCCGGTGGTGATCCGCCCACCAACGCCGCCATCCTGGAGGCCGTGCTCCGGGGCGAGGGCACCCGGGCCCAGCAGGACGTGGTGAGTCTGAACACGGCCCTGGTGCTCTGGGTGGCGGGATTGGCCCCCTCGATCCAGGAGGGGCTGGCCCAGGCCCAGAAGGCCCTGGCCACTGGCGCCGCCTGGAGGAAGGTGGATCAGCTGCGGGGGGTGCTGCCCCAGGGACCGCCGGCGGCAGAATGACCCCGGTCCATTGCCCTCCCCCCTCCTCCACCGTGCTCCATCCCCAAGGCGAACCCGCCCTCCTGGTCCTGGCTGATGGCACCGTGCTGGAGGGGTCGGGGCTTGGAGCCCGCGGAACGGCCATCGGGGAAGTGGTGTTCAACACCGGCATGACGGGCTATCAGGAAGTGATGACAGACCCCAGCTATGCGGGCCAACTGGTCACCTTTACTTATCCAGAGCTTGGCAACACCGGCGTCAACGATGAGGATCTGGAAGCTTCTGCCCCCCACGTGCGAGGGGTGATCGCGCGCCAGCTCTCTCCCTGCTCCAGCAGCTGGCGTGCCCAGGAAGACCTCGAACCCTGGCTGAAGCGCCACGGGGTGGTGGGCATCCGGGGGGTGGACACCCGTGCCCTGGTGCGCCTGCTGCGGGAGGGGGGCGCCATGAATGGGGGCATCGCCAGTGACGGCACCTCGGCCAGGGACCTGCTGGAGCAGGTGCGCTCCGCCCCCTCGATGGCGGGCCAGAATCTGGCTGCAGGCGTCAGCACGCCGCAGAGCTATCGCTGGACGAGCCTCTGCAGCGCGGCCTTCGATCGCCGGCTCCAATCCTGGCCAGAACGCCCCTATCGGGTGGTGGCGGTGGATTTCGGCATCAAGCGAGCCATCCTGGAACGGTTGGTGGCCCATGGCTGCGAGGTCACCGTGGTGCCGGCCAGCAGCTCCCTGGAAGAGGTGCTGAGCCACCAGCCGGAAGGAGTCTTTCTCTCCAATGGCCCTGGGGATCCGGCCGCCGTGACGGAGGGCATCCACCTGGCCCAAGGGCTGCTAAGCCAAGGTGATCTTCCCATCTTTGGCATCTGCCTGGGTCATCAGATTCTTGGGCTTGCCCTTGGAGGACGCACTTTCAAGCTGGCCTACGGCCATCGCGGCCTCAACCATCCCTGCGGGACGCCAGGGGAGGTGGAGATCACCAGCCAGAACCACGGCTTCGCCATCAACGCGGCCTCCCTGCCCAGCCATCGGGTCAGGGTGACGCACCAGAACCTCAACGACCAAACGGTGGCCGCCCTCGCCCTCCACCACCAGCCCGTGTTCGGCGTGCAATACCACCCAGAAGCCAGCCCTGGCCCCCATGACGCGGATCACCATTTTCACCGCTTCACGACGTTGATGGCCGAGAGGCGCCACTGAAGGGCATTCCCTGGCAATTGCAGCAATTTTCCAGTGGGCATGATCCACCCCTGCCAAGCCCCACTACACTTCGCCGGTTACCTCGTGCTGGAGATCGACCAATCGCCGACTTGCACCGACTGACCGTCTCGTTGCGGGGGGGCTGTGAACGTCAGAACCAGTGCCTGGTGTTCTGCTTCACAGGTCAGCTCGACGCCTATTCCGATAAGCAATTCTCGGAGTTCATTCAGAACGAGTCGGCTGCAACCAAGCTCCCCCTTGTCATTGATCTGAGCAAGATCGATTTCATCGACTCCTCAGGTCTGGGAGCCCTCGTCCAGCTGGCCAAGGAATGCAACCAGAAGAAGGTGCAGTTTCTGGTGGTCGGCAATGCCCGTGTGGTGCAAACCGTCAAGCTGGTGAGGTTGGAGGATTTTCTCCATCTCCAGCCTGACCTGCCCACCGCCCTTGACCAGCTCGCCTCCTGAAGCCGTTCCCCATCATGTGCCCGCTGGGGGCCCGGCCACCTGGCTCACGAGCCTCCCCTCTTTGGCCCCCGAGGCCGAACTCAACATCCTACAATTGGCCTGGCTGGGAGACGCGGTGTGGGAACTCCACCAGCGTCTGCAACGCTGCCAGGCCCCTGGCCGCCCGGCCGATCTCCACAACAGGGTGATGGCCAGGGTGAGGGCTGGGGCCCAAGCCCTGGCCCTGAACCAGCTCCGACCCCATCTCCGACCGGAGGAGATGGAGATGGTGCGGCGAGGGCGGAACCGGGCGGGCCGGGGCCCTCGCCCCCAGGAAGCCTCCCTTTATGGGCAGGCCACGGGATTTGAGACGATGGTGGGCTGGCTCTTTCTCCAGGATCCGCGCCGCTTGGCCGAACTTTTGGATCACCTTGAGGAAACCGACCCCCTCCACTGCGTAGCGGACCATGAGCCCAACCCCCAATGATTCCAATCGCCGGCGTCCCATCCGGCGCGGCGACGGCCCTGGCATGGGTCCAGGAAGCCCAAGAGACTTCTCCCGAGGCCGGCCAGCTCGGGGCCCAGGTGATCCCCGAAAAATGGCTGGTAGCAGCACCTTTCGTCGGCGGGCCCCACGACCCGAGGGGGACGCCCCCTTGGAGAACCGGCGCTGGTCACGGGATCGGGCAGAGGCCCCCAGCCCTGAGAAGTGGCGTCGTCCTGAAGGTGGCAGCCGGCCCCGCACACCCTCCCAGGAGGGGCGTCAATGGCGTCCTGCCCGGCGGGAGGAGGGGTTCAGCCGGCCCCTGAGAAGTCCGCGTCGGGAGAGGCCCATCCCGGCTGAGGTGGATCGCCCCCAGGGGGAAGCCCACGCCGGTGCCGCCCCCAGTGACCTGATCTGGGGACGCCATTCGGCCCAGGCCGCCCTGGAGAGTGGGCGACCGATCCATCGGATCTGGTGCACCCCGGAGATGCGCTTTCGCCCTACCTTCCTCCAGCTGCTGAGGGAAGCCAAGTCGTCGGGCGTGCTGGTGGAGGAGGTGACCTGGGCCAGGCTCGGCCAGATCAGTGGTGGGGCGGTGCACCAGGGGATCGTGCTACAGCCTGCAGCCGCAGACACCCTCGATCTGCCGAGCTTGATCGAAGGTTGCCGGCAGCTTGGGGAATCCCCCTTGTTGGTGGCTGTGGATGGACTCACCGACCCCCAGAATCTCGGGGCCATTCTCAGAAGTGCGGAGGCCCTCGGGGTCCATGGGCTGGTGCTCCCGCAACGGCGGAACGCGGGTCTGACCGGCTCTGTGGCCAAGGTGGCCGCAGGGGCCCTGGAACATCTTCCGGTGGCCCGGGTGGTGAACCTCAACCGTGCTCTGGACAGCTTGCGACAGGAGGGCTACCGGGTGGTGGGACTGGATGCCAAGGGCACCGTGAGCCTGGAGGAAGCCGATCTGGAAGGCCCCCTGGTGGTGATCACCGGTTCAGAAGGCCAGGGGCTCTCCCTGCTGACCCGCCGGAGCTGTGATCTGCTCGTGCGCATCCCCCTCAGGGGCGCCACGCCCAGCCTCAATGCCTCCGTGGCCACAGCACTGGTGCTCTACGAGGTGGCTCGCAGGGGCTGGATGCGCGGCCTCCAGGGGATGGCTCCACCGCCACGGCTTGTGCGTCCCAGCGTGGCCACCCAGCCCCTGGAGCCGGCCTCGCCCCCTCCCGCTCCAGATCTCCCCGCGGACGTGGACAGCCTGCCCGAAGACACTCGGCTCGAAGACACCCCGCCGGAAGGGAGGGCGGACAGGCCCGAAGACGGAGATGGATCGGCAGAGGAGGCCAGGGAAGATGGTCTCCCTGGGCCGGAGTCTGTGATCGAGCTGCCCCTGGGCACGGAGACCTTTGCGGACGACATCCATCTCTGAGAAGGGCCAGAGCGACCCGCGATGGGCAGAATGGGGAGATCCCAGCACTCCTCTATGAATCCCCTGCTCTGGCCAGTGCGCAACCTTGCCAACGCGGTTGGCCTTGCCTGGTGGGCACGGGTGGAAACCCGCTCTCCCGAAGCGGTGTATTGGTTTGGCCCCTTTGTCAGACGTCGCACCCTGGAAGCCGCTCTGCTGCCGTTCCTTGAGGACCTGCGGACCGAGACCCCCGCGAGCCTGGAGCACCGCCTGCTTCGCACTTCCCGCAGCGAGCCTTACACCGAACTGCCCTCGCCATCCCTTCCGGCCTAGGCAGGGGCCATGGCAGCTGGACTGATAGCGTCCACCAAACCGATGGTGCGCAGGGATGGGCATTGCCGAATGGCGCGGCAAATTGCAGCGGGGGGAGGTTTCCGCAAAAGACCTCACATTGGCGGCTCTCGCGCGCATCGAAGCGGTAGAGCCCCAGGTGCACGCCTTCGTTGATGTCTGCAGGGAACGCGCCCTGGCAGATGCGGATCGCATCGACGCCAGACGATCTGCCGGGGAAGAGCTACCACCCTTGGCCGGAATTCCCGTAGCCATCAAGGACAACCTCTGCACCCGCGGCATCCGCACCACCTGCTCCAGCCGGATGCTTGAGGACTTCGTGCCGCCTTACGAATCCACGGTGACCGAACGGCTCTGGCAGGCGGGGGCGGTACTGATCGGCAAAACGAATCTCGATGAGTTCGCCATGGGCAGCTCAACGGAAACCTCCGCCTTCGGGCCCAGCCACAACCCATGGGATCCCAGCCGGGTGCCCGGAGGAAGCTCCGGAGGGAGTGCGGCAGCCGTGGCCGCAGGGGAGTGCCTGGTCTCCCTCGGCTCCGATACGGGCGGGTCCATCCGTCAGCCAGCAAGTTTCTGCGGTGTGGTCGGGCTCAAACCCACCTACGGCAGGGTCAGCCGCTGGGGGTTGGTGGCCTTCGCCAGTTCCCTCGACCAGGTGGGTCCCTTCAGCACCTGCGTGGCGGATGCGGCGGAGGTGCTGCAGATCATCGCCGGCGAAGATCGCCGGGATGCCACCTGCCTGACCGAGCCCGTGCCTGACTACGGGGCCCATCTGAACCAGCCTTTGGCGGGCCTGAAAGTGGGCCTGATCCGGGAGTGCTTCCAGGAGCAGGGCCTCGATCCCCAAGTGAAGGCCTCCGTGATGGCCGCAGCCCAGGTGCTGGAAAGCCTGGGCTGCGAGCTGGTAGAGGTGAGCTGCCCCCGGTTCGACGATGGGATCGCCACGTATTACGTCATCGCCCCCTCCGAGGCCTCAGCCAATCTGGCCCGCTACGACGGAGTGAAGTACGGCTTACGCAGTGAGCTCAGCAGCAACGACAACCTGGCCGTGATGACGGCCCGCACCCGGGCCGAGGGCTTTGGCGATGAGGTACAGCGGCGCATCCTGATCGGCACCTATGCCCTCTCCGCCGGTTATGTCGATGCCTACTACAAGCAGGCCCAACGGGTTCGCACATTGATCCGCAGGGATTTCGACCACGCCTTCACCCAGGTGGATGTGCTCCTCTCCCCCACCTCGCCCACCACGGCCTTTCGCTTCGGGGCCCATACGGAGGATCCCCTGGCGATGTATCTGGCCGACCTGCTCACGATTCCAGCCAACCTGGCAGGGCTGCCAGCCATCAGCGTGCCCTGTGGCTTTGATGATCAGGGCCTGCCGATTGGGCTGCAGCTGATGGCCGGAGTGCTCGAGGAAGGCAAGCTGCTCCAGGTGGCCCATCAATACGAACAGGCTGCCGCCGTGATGCAGGCCCGCCCAAGCGCCCCCCTGGTCCCCTAGATGTGGTGGCTTTACGGGCGATAGCGCCGCGGCTGCCACTACTCTTGGTGGATTGAATCCCCTAAGGTAGGTCCAGCTGTCGGGACGGTGCCGTGAGTTTTGTGTCTCTCCACAACCACAGCGACTACAGCCTGTTGGATGGGGCCTCCCAGTTGCCCGCCCTGGTGGAACGGGCCAAAGAACTCGGCATGCCGGCCCTGGCCCTGACGGACCATGGGGTGATGTATGGGGCCATTGAACTCTTAAAAAGCTGCAAAAAAGCAGGAATTAAACCCATCATCGGCAATGAAATGTATGTCATCAACGGCAGCATCTCTGACCCCCAGCCCAAGAAGGAGCGGCGCTACCACCTGGTGTTACTGGCAAAGAATGGCACCGGTTATCGCAACCTGGTGAAGCTCACGAGCATCTCTCACCTGCAGGGCATGCGGGGCCGTGGCATCTTTGCCAGGGCCTGCATCGACAAACAACTCCTCCAGAAACACAGCGAGGGACTGATCGCCGCCACAGCCTGCCTGGGGGGGGAAGTGCCCCAGGCCATTCTGCAAGGACGGCCTGATGTGGCCCGAGAGGTTGCCAGCTGGTATCAGGGGGTCTTTGGGCAGGACTACTACCTTGAGATCCAGGATCACGGCGGTCCGGAGGATCGACTGGTGAATGTGGAGATGGCGCGCATTGGTGAGGAACTGGGGATCGAACTGGTCGCCACCAACGACGCCCATTATCTCAGTAGTGGCGATGTGGAAGCCCACGATGCCCTGCTATGTGTGCTCACGGGGAAATTAATCAGCGATGAAAAGCGCTTGCGCTACACGGGCACGGAATACCTGAAAAGCGAGACCGAGATGGGTCGGCTGTTTGCCGATCATTTGAAGCTGGACACCATCGCGCGTGCCATTGAAAACACAGGAAAAGTTGCCGAGAAAGTGGAGGACTATGACATTCTTGGTCGCTATCAAATGCCGCGGTTTCCCATTCCCGATGGCCACACGTCCGTGAGCTATCTCAAGGAGGTAGCCCTGGCTGGCCTCCGAGATCGGCTGAAACTCAAATCCGGTGAAGAACCCGAAAAGCTCTATCAAGACCGTCTTCTGTTTGAGTTGGATGTCATGGAGGAGATGGGTTTCCCTACCTATTTTCTTGTCGTCTGGGATTACATCCGATTTGCTCGGGATCATGGGATCGCCGTGGGGCCGGGGAGAGGATCGGCTGCAGGTTCCCTGGTGGCCTATGCCCTGGGGATCACAACCATCGATCCTGTCAAACATGGATTGCTGTTTGAGCGCTTCCTGAATCCGGAACGCAAGTCGATGCCGGATATCGACACGGATTTCTGCATCGAACGCAGGGGGGAAGTGATTGACTATGTGACACGTCGCTATGGAGAAGACAAGGTTGCTCAGATCATTACCTTCAACCGCATGACCTCCAAGGCCGTGTTGAAGGATGTGGCCCGGGTGTTGGATATTCCCTATGGCGAAGCAGATCGGCTGGCCAAGCTGATCCCGGTGGTGCGGGGCAAACCCGCCAAACTCTCGGAGATGATTGGAGCCGAATCTCCAGCACCAGAGTTTCGGGAAAAATACGAATCAGACCCAAAGGTGCGTCACTGGGTAGACCTGGCTCGCCGGATTGAAGGCACCAACAAAACATTCGGTGTTCATGCTGCTGGGGTGGTGATTGCTGCTGATCCCCTGGATGAGCTCGTGCCCCTGCAGAGAAATAATGATGGTCAGGTGATCACTCAATACTTCATGGAAGACGTGGAATCCATGGGCCTTCTGAAGATGGATTTCCTGGGACTGAAGAATCTCACCATGATTGAAAAGGCCACCTCTTTGATAGAGAAGAGTAGCCAGGAAAAGATCGATATGGAGGCCCTTCCCGAGGAGGATCAAGCCACCTTTGATCTCTTGGCTCGAGGGGATCTGGAGGGAATCTTCCAACTGGAATCCAGCGGCATGCGACAGATCGTGAAAGATCTGAAACCCTCATCCCTGGAGGATATTTCCTCCATCCTGGCTCTTTACCGTCCAGGCCCCCTCGATGCGGGATTGATTCCCAAATTCATCAACCGCAAGCACGGCAGGGAGAGCATGGATGTGGTGCATCCCAAGCTGGAGCCGATCCTGCAGGAAACTTACGGAATCATGGTGTATCAGGAGCAAATCATGAAGATTGCTCAGGATCTGGCGGGCTATTCCCTTGGCGAAGCCGATCTCCTGCGGCGGGCCATGGGGAAAAAGAAGAAGTCTGAAATGGAGAAACATCAGGATATTTTTGTCAAAGGGGCGCAGGAGCGGGGAGTGGATGGGCGGGTGGCCACCAGCCTGTTTGAGCAGATGGTGATGTTCGCCGAATATTGCTTCAACAAGAGCCACTCCACCGCCTACGGAGCGGTGACCTACCAAACCGCCTATCTGAAGGCCCACTACCCGGTGGCCTATATGGCCGCGTTACTCACGGTGAATGCGGGTGACAGCGACAAGGTGCAGCGCTACATCTCCAATTGCAATGCCATGGGCATTCAGGTCATGGCGCCGGATGTGAATGCATCGGATGAGGATTTCACGCCCGTAGCCAGCCGGATTCTGTTTGGCCTGTCCGCCATTCGCAATCTGGGCGAGGGGGCGATTCGGCTCTTGATTGAAAGCCGGAGGCAGGACGGGGCCTTCACCTCCCTGGCCGATCTCTGCGATCGCCTCCCGGGCAACCAATTGAACCGTCGGGCCCTGGAAGCCCTCATCCACTCCGGTGCCCTCGATGCCCTCCATCCCGAGGGGAACCGAGCCCAGTTGATGGCCGACCTGGATCTGGTGCAGGAGTGGGCCAGTGCCAGGGCCCGGGATCGGGCCAGCGGCCAGGGAAGTTTGCTGGATCTCCTGGGCGGGTCCTCCGGTGCCGGAGAGCAGGCCTCCCCAGAAGCCGCTCTGGCCCCCAGAGCCGCCCCCGTGCCGGAATATGCCCCCACGGACAAGCTGCGGCTGGAGAAGGAAGTGGTGGGCTTCTACCTGTCCGATCACCCTCTCAAACAGTGGAATGGGGCCCTCAAATTGTTGGCCCCCATCTCCCTGGCGAGCCTGGAGGAGCAGCCGGATCGCGCCAAGATCAGTCTCCTAACCCTGGTGGCCGATTGCCGGCAGGTAACCACACGCAAGGGGGATCGCATGGCCGTTCTGCAACTGGAGGATCTGACCGGAACCTGTGAAGCCGTGGTGTTCCCCAAAAGCTATGGCCGTCTGGCCGATCACCTGATGGTGGATGCCCGCTTGATGGTCTGGGCGTCAGTGGATCGGCGGGACGACCGGGTGCAAGTGATCGTGGACGATTGCTGCAGCATCGAGGAGGTGCGCCTGCTGATGGTGGAACTGCCGGTCGCCCAGGCGGGTGACATCGCCATTCAGCACCGGCTCCGGGAATGTCTGCAGCGGCACAGGCCCGATCAGGAGCTGGGCGTGCAGCGGGTGCCGGTGGTGGCCAAGATCGGTACGGAGCATTCCAGTCGTTACGTACGACTGGGGCATCAATTCTGCGTGAGTGATGGACCGTCCGCCCTGACCACCCTGGAATCCGCCCAGTTTCGGGCCTCCCTGCTGGAGGCCTCAGGCCGACGGCTCTGAACAGGACCTCAGGAGGGGCCCTTCTCTCCAGTTTGGGCCCCGTCGCGAAGGGCTCGCACGGAGGCTTTCACCCTGGCCAGGTTCACGGGAATCTGTTCCACCCCCAACAGGCTGCCGGACGCCTCTTCCCAGCTAGCAGACAACACTCCATAACTCAGTCCGAGCAAGCCGAGGAGGAAACAGGCGCCGGAGGCGAGCAGAGTGGCTGAGGGAGGAATGTCGAGGAGGTGGCGGCTCACAAGCAGGTAGCTGGCGATGAACACCCCCATGCCGAGCATGGTGGGAATGCCCGTGGCGATGGCAATCCTCCGGGCCATCCTGTTGGCCACCGCATCGGGGATCGCCTGGTTGATGCGGCGCTTGGCTCCCTTGGACGGCAACGTGCCGGTGGAGGGTTGCCTTGCCTGTTTGGCTTTGGCAGCGCGTCGCTGCCGATCCGAGGCCATGGACGATCAGCCGCGGATGCCGAGCTTTTCGATCAGGGCGCCGTAGCGCTCCTCGCTCTGCTGGCGGAGATATCCGAGAAGACGTTTGCGCCGGCCAATCATCTTCAGCAGACCCTGGCGGGAGGAGAAGTCGTGGATGTTTTTTTGCAGGTGGCTGCTGAGTTGGCTGATCCGATCACTCAGCATCGCCACCTGAACTTCCACAGATCCGGTGTCGGTGCCGTGTTGCTGATGGGTGTTGATCAGTTCCTGCTTGCGGATCGTGGGTAGCGGCATGGTCAGCGCCCGGCGCTTTGCATTCAATTCTCAACTTTACCGCGTTGCTGACGCTCCCCCCTAGGCCGCAGCCCGGGACAACCAGCGCAGGCAATCGCCCAACCACCGTTCCCCATCGGCGGCCGGATCCAAACCCTGGGAGGCCACAGCCCTCAGGGCGGCGTGGATCTCCATCCGGTCGTATCCCATGGCGATCAGGGTGCTCTGAATCTCATCGCCCTGCATGGGAGGCGCGTCGTAAGGGCCATCTCCCCCTCCCGACGAGACGGCAAGCCCGGCGGGCCCCACCAGCACGGCGAAGCGATCGAGAAGCTTCTGCCTGAGCTCCAGGGCCAGCCTCTCGGCTGTGCGTTTGCCCACCCCTGGAGCCTGGCTCAGCAGCTTGGTGTTGCCTTCCACGATGGCACCCACCAGTTCTTCGAGCCCCATCGCCCCCAGGAGGGCCAGCCCCATCTGGGGACCCACCCCATTGACGGCCACGAGCTCGCGAAACAGCTCCCGTTCATGGCGGCTCGCAAAGCCGAAAAGAGTCCAACCATCCTCCCGAATGGTGTGGTGCACATGCAGGGTGATGGGATCCCCGGGAGGAGGCAGTTGGGCCCAGAGCCGCTGGCTCACCTGCACCTCGTATCCCACGCCCTGGCAGATGATCAGCAGCCCACAGCGGTTTGCCTGCTGCCAGGGATCCTGGAGTTGTCCCTGCAACCAACCAATCATGGGCATCCTGAGTACAACCCAGTGTGCCCTCCTTGCCAAGGGGCACGGATCGCTAGCGTCACACCAGAGAGCTGCACCATCGTGCCCAGTGGTCCCCTCAGGGAAATCCCGCTTCCCCAGGCACATTGGGGGAGGCGGTGGTTGCAAGAGGCACTCCACCTTGCCGTGCTTACGGCTCTTCTTGGCTCCCTTGCCCTGGGGCTGGGGGCTTGCACGGCCGCCAGCGGCCCACCGCAGGGCACCCTGCTGAATGCCCTGGCGTTGCAGATCCAACTCACCCAGGCGGATGTGGCGCGGGCGTTGAGCCTCGACAGCGTGGGTGCCCCCGTGGTGAGCCGGGTGCGGGTGGAGCAGCAGGAGCCGGTGACGATCGGTCAGGGTCAGGGTTTGCGCATCGCGGGCCGCTTCGACTGGCGACTGGGGAAGGATCCATTCCGCGTAGATGCTCCCTTCGAGATCTTTCTGGAGCGGGGGGATCGGGGTGAAAGCTGGCGACTGGCCAGGCCCTCGGGCCAGGCACCCGAAGGTGAACAGGAGTGGCTCACCTATCCCCTGCCCATGAGGAACAGCGCCAGCTGACCCGGTGGGGGTCGCCGGCCTGGACCCAGCCCCCACAATGGGAGCTCTTCCCCCTTCGGCCCTGGTCTTGGCCCTTCCCCGCCTCCACCCCCGCACGATCGAGGCCGTCAAGGAGCGTGCCGACATCGTGGATGTGGTGGGAGAGCACGTGGTGCTCAAGAAGAAGGGGCGGGAGTTTGTGGGGGTCTGCCCCTTCCACGACGACACCTCACCCTCGATGACGGTGTCGCCGGCCAAGCAGATCTATTACTGCTTCTCCTGCGGGGCCGGGGGGAACGCCATCAAGTTTCTGATGGAGTTCCAGCGCTCCGGCTTCAGTGATGTGGTTCTGGAGCTCGCCCGGCGCTATCAGCTGCCGGTGGAGACCCTGGAGGGTCCCCAGCAGGAACGGCTCCGACAGCAACTCTCCCGCCGGGAGCTCCTGCATCGCGTGCTCAGCCTGGCGGCCGGCTGGTTTCAGGCCCAGCTCCGCAGTCCGGAGGGGAAGGAGGCTCTCGGCTACCTGAAGGACACCCGAGGACTGAGCGAAGCCACGCTGGCGGATTTCCAGCTCGGCTATGCCCCCGATCGCTGGGACGGGCTCCTGTCCCACCTCTCCACCGTGGAGGGCATGGCCCCCGAAATGCTTGAGGCCGCTGGCCTCGTTGTGCCACGGAAGGGAGGCAGTGGGTTCTACGACCGTTTTCGGCACCGGGTGATGGTGCCGATCCGGGATCGCCAGGGTCGGGTGATTGGCTTTGGCGGCCGATCCCTGGATGGGTCCGAGCCCAAGTATCTGAACTCCCCGGAAACGGAGGTCTTTTCCAAGGGCAGCCACCTGTTCGCCCTGGATCGGGCGGCAGATCCCATCCGCCGGGCGGATCAGGCCGTGGTGGTGGAGGGCTACTTCGATGCCATTGCGCTCCATGCCGCCGGCATCAACCAGGCCGTGGCGGCCCTGGGCACGGCCCTGAGCCGTCAGCAGATCACCCAGCTGTGCCGCTGTTGCGACAGCAAGCGGCTGGTGCTCAACTTCGATGCCGACCGCGCTGGCGTGCGCGCCGCAGAGCGGGCCATCGGGGAGGTGGAACATCTGGCGCTGCAGGGCCAGGTGGACTTGCGGGTGTTGCAACTCCCGGAGGGGAAGGACGCCGACGAGTATCTGCGCTCCCAGGGGGCAGGCAACTATCGGGCCCTGCTGGACGGAGCCCCCCTCTGGCTGGATTGGCAGATCGACCAGGTGTTGGAGGGGCGGGATTTATCTCGTAGCGATCAGTTTCAACAGGCGGTGGCGGCCCTGGTGGCCCTGTTGGGCAAGCTTCCCCAGAGCGCCGTGCGCAGCCGCTACCTGCAAAAGGTGGCCGAGCGGCTCTCCGGCGGGCAGGCCCGGCTCACCTTGCAGCTGGAAAACGATCTGCGGCAGCAGGTCAAGGGCCAGCGCTGGCATGGACGGGCCAGTCGCTGGGACACCCCTTCCACGGCGGGGATTCAGGAGCGAGCCGAGGGGGAAATTCTCCAGCTCTACCTGCACTGCCCCCACCTCCGGGCGGAGATCAGGCAGCACTTGCGGAGTTGGGAGCAGGAGGATTTCTGCCTGCACCACCATCGCCGCCTCTGGGCCGCCATCACTGAACTGGAGGAAGCCCATCTCGGGGCCCCGCGCCTGGAGGCCATCAGTCGGGGGACGGATGAGGGATGTGACCTGGGGGATGTGCCCCTGGCCCAGCTGCTCACCAACCAACTGGCCATGGACGACACCGGCGCCCTGGGCGGTGCTTTGGACCGCTTCATGCCCCTGCTCGAACCCAGCGAGCTGCAACGGCAATCGTTCCACCAACCCCTCCTCCACCTCCGCGGCGCCATCGCCAGCAGGGCCCGCCTGGCGGCGGAGAAGCGCTGCCGCCACCTGCTCGACACCTGGAATGCCCAACGGCTCCACACCTTGGAGCAATGCCTGGCCCGGCTGCTGGAGATCGACATGCCCCCGGCCAACCTTTCCGCCCCTGCGGCCGACATGGAACGACGCCTGCAGGAGCTGTTCGAAGAGCTCAACCATGACGCCCTGCGCCTGCAGGCCGACTACTACGCCGAGCGCCGCCATCTGCAAGATCTGGATCAGCACCGACGGGCTGATCTGGTGGAGATTGTGCGCACCCCCTGATGCTGATTCGCTGCAGCCTGATGCGCCCTGGAACTCGGCACTTCTGACGTCCTAGGGTTCATAAAAACGAGACGGCCGAATGGCCACCCTTCCCCCCGGCCCCCTCCGAACCCCCTTCCCGATCCCAGGGGATGAGGAGCATCGGCTCCGGGATCTCGAACGCTTTGAATTGATCGGCGGCGACAGCGACATTCACCTCGATCGCCTGGTGGAGCTGGCCCAATTGATCTTTGCTGTGCCCATGGCGGCGATCTCATTGGTGACCAACGATCGGCAGTGGTTTCTCGCAGAGAAGGGACTCAATATCCGTGAAACCCCGCGAGGGGTGGCCTTCTGCGCCCACGCGATCCTGGGGAATGAGGTGATGGTGGTGCCTAATGCCCTTGAGGATGAACGGTTTCGCAGCAATCCTCTTGTGGTCTCCGAACCCCAGATCCGCTTCTACGCAGGCGCTCCTCTGCGAAGCAGCACGGGCCACAATCTCGGCACCCTGTGTGTCATTGACAGCCAACCGATGCGGCCCACGCCCGTTCAGATCCGTGAATTGGAGTTGTTGTCCCAGCTCGTCATGAGAGAGCTGGATCTCAGGCGCGAACGCTTTATTTGCCCCGTGACAGGGTTGCCGATTCGCCAGAAATTTTTACGCATTGCCGAACGGGAGTTCAGCCGGGCTCGCGACGAGAAAAAAGAGCTCTCACTGCTGCTGTTTGATATTGATCATTTCCGTGCCATCAACAATCGCTGGGGGCACCATTCCGGGGATGAGGTCATGGCTGATTTGTGCAAAATGGGACGGCAGTTTTTGCGTGAAGAAGATTTTGCTGGCCGGCTCGGCGATGGGGAATTCGCCCTTCTGCTGGTGGGCACCCCCGCCCAGGATGCCCTCGTCACCGCCGAGGCCCTCCGGCGGGCCGTCAGCACCATGCCGGGAGTCCACAGCCACTCCGATCTGCAGCTGCACATCAGCGGCGGGCTCACCAGCCTGGGTCCCCGTGACGATGGCTTCGCCCCCCTGTTGCAGCGGGCTGAACAGGCCCTCCACCTGGCCAAAAGCAATGGCCGTAATCAAATCGCCACCCTGTTGGATGGGATGGCCAGCTAGGCCCAGACCAAGGGCACGTCCGTGAGACGGGTGGTAGAGGAAGAGGAGAGACGGGAGCGACGCATGGTCCAGGTGGCGTGGAGACCACAGGCAGCCCATTGGATGGTGCCACGCCCATGGCGGGCATTGAGGGCATCAATGGTGGCGAGCAGGGCCTGACGGCGCTCTTGGTGGGCAGGGGTGGAGGGGGTGAACAGATGGTGCTGGAGCTGGTCGTCAGGCTGGAGGGCCTGCAGGAGCACACCGGCTTTGTGCAAGGGCTGGTGGGGGCGGAAGAGGCGGTCCGCCAGGGGCAGGGCAGCGGCCAGGAGCACGGCGGTGTCGTTGCTGGGCAGGGGAAGGCCCACGGTGGCGGCATTGCTGTAGAACGGCGCGCCGTTGAAGGGGCTGCTGCGCACAAAGACCGTGATGACACAGGCCCCTTGCCGCTGACGGCGGAGTTTTTCCGCAGCGCGGCTGAGGTAGGTGGCCACCGCCTGGCGCAGCTCGGCCAGGGTGGTGGTCGGCGTACTGAAACTGCGACTGACGCAGGTTTCCTTCTTGGCCGGCGGTAAGGCCACCAGGGGCAGACAGGGCTGCCCTTGCAATTCCTGCTGCAGACGCAGGCCCACCACGCCACAACGGCGCTTCAATTCTGCTGAGGGCATGTCGCGAAGCTGGCGGGCCGTGCTGATACCCCGCAGCCGACACCAACGGGAAAGGCGACGGCCGATGCCCCACACCTCCTCGATGGCAACGGTGTCCAGCCAGGGGTCGGGATCAGCAACAGCGCCCAGATCAAACACGCCTTGTTGACGCAAGGTGGGAGCATGCTTCGCCAGGCGATTGGCCACCTTGGCCAGCACCTTGGTGGGGGCGATGCCAACGGCCACCGGCAAACCCAATTGCTGACGCACAGCCTGACGCAGGGCCAGCCCCCATGCGGTGAGATCAGCAGGGAGACCATCGGTGGCACGGGGCCTGTGCAGCAGGCCAAAGGCCTCATCGATGGAATAGATCTCCAGCTCCTCCACCCAGGCTTCCAGGGTGGCCATGAGCCGCTGGCTCATGTCGCCATAGAGGGTGTAGTTGGAGCTGCGCACGACCACACCATGGCGCTCCAGCTGACGTTGTACCTGAAAGAAGGGAGCTCCCATGGGGATGCCGAGGGCCCGGGCTTCGGCACTGCGGGACACGATGCAGCCATCGTTGTTGGAGAGAACCACCAAGGGCCTCCCCACAACCGCGGGATCCAGCAGGGCCTCACAGGAGGCATAGAAATTGTTGCCGTCGATCAGAACGGTGGCCAGGGGCACAACGGGAAGGGGCGCAGAAAGGGAAACCATTCCCGCCATAGTACTGACGTACTGGCAGGCAGGCTGAAGCAATGCGTCGAGACCTGCCTGTTGCTATTGAAAGACTGACAGAACGCTTCTGCAGTCGGCCCTGCACCTGAGGGTGCGGCGGAATGGCAGGCGGAGTAGATCGTTTCACCCTGCCTGTAGATCCGCCAGGTGCCCTTAAATGGCTTGGCATGGTCCACCAGGGTGAGCAGAAGGTGCCCCTTGAGAGCAGATTCCATGGAGGATTCCATGGCCGGTTGTCTCTGTGAATGAATTTTGTGTAGCGCCACTGGCCCGGCCTGGCAGTGCGAGGCGACACCGTTGACCATGGCAAGGCCATACCTGGAGATGAAGGGGGTGGAAGCCTGGCTTGGCCCGCGGCAGGTGTTTCAGAACCTGGGCTCCTGGCTGCGGATATTTGGGAGCGAAACCATCAACCTCTGGACGCTCCGCTCGCGGATGGGGGTGCTGCCTCAGGATCAGCACACCACCTACAGGGGGGATGTGCGGGCGTTTGATGTGGTGCTCTCCGGTTTCTTTGGCTCCGTGGGATTGGGGCGAAGCCAGCAACCCAGCAGCCAGCAGAAGCAGAGAGTGGCCGATCTGATGGACCTGATGGAGTTGACCGATCTGCAGAGCGAACCGTTCGGCTGCCTCTCGGAAGGCCAGAGGCGAAGACTGCTGCTGGCACGAGCCTTGGTGCACAACCCTGAAGTGTTGGTTCTGGATGAACCCACCAACGGCCTGGATCTGCAGGCCAGGTATCAACTGCTGAATCATCTTCGCCAGCTCAGCCAAAGGGGAACCACCCTCCTGCTGGTGAGCCATCGGATTGAGGAAGTTGTTCCTGAGATCCACCGGGCGGTCTTCCTGAAAAACGGCACGGTGGTGGCCGATGGCCCATGCCATGAGTTGTTAGCGGATCATCCGCTGAGTGCCCTATTCGGTACCCCGCTGCACGTTGTGGCCTATGGAGGGCACAGACAGGTGCTGCCAGGAAAGGGCGAGGCGGATCGGGATTCTCTGAAAGATTGATGGAGGTTTAGAAGCCACACCTGACGAGACTCATTGTTTTGCAGTGCATTTGGCCGGGTTCCTTCTCCCGATCAGCCGGAAAAAATAAAGCGCGCTTGCTGTAGACCAGGATCCCTCCGACTCGTTACACTATGGGTGTTCTTGGGGTAACGAATCATGCTGACCGGAGCAGACCTTCTCAGCAAAGTAAAGGAGCTGGGTGATGTTTCCAAATCCGAGCTCGTTCGCAGCTGTGGCTATGTGAGCACCAAAAAGGATGGAACCGAGCGCCTCAACTTCACTGCGTTCTATGAGGCTCTGCTGGAAGCCAAAGGTGTCAACCTGGCTGAACACGGCTCGGCGAAAGGTAAAGCCGGTCGGAAACTGAGTTATGTGGCCACGGTGCAGGGAAATGGCAATCTGCTGGTGGGCAAGGCCTATACGGCTCTCCTCGACCTCAATCCGGGCGATGAGTTTGAAATCAAGCTCGGCCGCAAGCAAATCCGCCTTGTGCCTGCTGGTGCTCCAGAAGAGGAGTGAGGTTGGCCACTGGAGCTGCAGCCAGCCAGCATCTCCTGCCCAGCCGCTGAGGATGTCCCTGCCAAGGCAAGGCCATGCTTGAAGTGGCACTAGCCATGGTGGAGCAAGAGGGGAAGTGGTTGCTCCAACTCCGTGATGATCTGGATTGGATTGTGGCTCCGGGTTGCTGGGGTCTGTTCGGGGGGCATTTGGAGCCAGGGGAAACGGCTGAGGAAGCCCTGAGAAGGGAATTGCTCGAGGAAATCTGCTGGAGAGCAGGTGCCGTACGCCCCTGGTTCAACCACCGGACTTCCCAGCGGGTCGCCCATTTTTTTCTGACCACGCTGATCGACCCCCTGGACACCTTGCGGCTCCAGGAGGGTCAGGATGTGCTGTTCGCTGACATCCAAGCTTTGCAATCGGGCCGGGTGTGGAGTCCGGCCATCCAAGAATTCAGGCCCTTTGCACCCTCACTGCAACTGGCGATCAAAGAACTGAACCGTGGTTCACAGTTCTCAATGGGAGGATAGGTAGCTCTGCTCAATTCACTTGTGTCAGAAGTTCAACACCTATACGTTGGACGCATTCGACCCCTGAGACACAGATGAGCCACCCCCATTCCCCCCACGCCGTCTCCAACGCATCGGGCGCTGAGATCAACCCTGAATGGGTGTTACTTCAGACATTTGACGGGGAAGGGGATCCCGTCGAGGCCTATTTCGAATGCATCAGCCAGTGCTCACTGGATGATGGGGAGTGTGTCACGGTCTGCACCACAATTCTGAGGGAAAGCTGAAGAATTTGACAAACAGATCAGCGAGGTTGAAAGGGGGTGCAGACCTCCTCTCAACCTTTTTCCCTTTTTAGGGAACTGCTTGGCTCCGCTCACGGAATCTGACGTCAGAACCATTCAGCAACAGCAGCCTCCCGTGTGTTCGCCTGCGCATGGGGCGTGATGCGACGAAAATCCAGGGTGATCGAGCGCTTTTGTTCTCCATCGGCAGCTAACGCCTGAATGGGAAAGGTCTGATCACCGTCAGGAAAAGCCATGTGCAGGCTGAAGGTTCCATCACTGGTGAGAGCATGCTGATCAGCACCCACGGTGAGAGTGGCGGCCGGATCGGTGGCGCCATAAACAATCAGCTCGGCATCCGCCACCAACCAAAAACTGCGTTGGCGGGGAGCAAGACCAGCGCCGGAGGCCTCCCGGCCGCTGGCCCAGGGTCCGACCCCTGACAGGTGCCCACCTGCCGCACCATCGTGGGACCAAGCACCTTGCTCATGGAAGGCCTCCGACCCCAAACGGAGGCGCTGATAACCCTGGTTGGACTGCTGGTAAATGCGCTCATGCTGCCCAGGCCTCGCAAGGGGGGCGTCCCAGGTGACGGAATCCTCCCGGGTTTCGACCATGGAGAAGGGAACGAAAGCGGAGCTTCCCAGATCCAGATCCCCAGGCATCCGGCCGACCGAGGAATACCGAAGGGAGATCCAGCCACCCGTGGAGGTTCGATAGCCCAGTTCCACCCGGTAATCCCGTTCCCCTAAGGGAACTGGGATGTGCCATTCCTGGCTGTTGGCCTCCACCATCACCTCCTGGAGGGTGTGGGGTCGACCATCCTGGGACAGACGATCGGTCACATCGGTGATGCGCAGGGCCAGTTGCTGGCCACCGGCAGCTCGGGCCTCTTCACGATCAGCGCTGAGGATCCCCCAACGAACGAGCGCCCACTGGGAATCCAGGGGCTGGAACGAAACCCAGGTGGGGCGTTCTGCCACAGGTGCAGGAACCTCAGCAGGGCTGACCGTCTCCGTCGACGGCATAGGCGCCAAAACCCATGGGCTCTCTTCGCTGGACGCTTGATCAGCCATCTGAACCGGGGGCACCACAACCGTGGTGGGTTCCGTGAAGGATTCCGCGGCGTGCACCCGAGGGGCCTGAGCCTGGATCGCAGAAAGGAGATCCAGTCTCAACATGCTGCTGTAACGGCCTACACGGAGACGTCTCGCAAGCTCTCTGAGCTGAGAAAGGCGCATCTGTGCAAGCACATCTTTGGAAAAACCAGGCGAGACCATCGCAGCTTTGTAAATTTTTCAGAATTGTCCCCGACAAGTGCGTCAGCGATCCCGTCTGTCAGCGCACCCTGATCGAAAAGGCCGGAAAACCCAGCAAAACACGGTTTTCTAGAGGCGCGAACGCCAACCACCTCCCCGGGGTCAGGAAACACAGATCCGGATGGCCCGGTGAAGCCAACGGGGAAAGGCACGAAAATGAGCACATCTACTGGACCACTTCAGCCCGTGACGCACCCAAGTCACCCCTGACGATCGCTACATTCCAGTGTGGTGATCAAGCCTTTCGTCCATGGCCTCCATTGCTGAACAACTACAGTCCTATCGCATAGCTTTGGAGGCAGCGCAATCCAAGGGGGATGAGGCAACCAAACGCAAATTGGAACAAAATATCCAGGATCTGGAAGCTTTCAGCCAGCGCCATCCCGATGCCACGGAAGCACCCTCCCCATTAGAAGTGTTCTGTGATCTCAATCCATCCGACATCAACTGTCTGGTTTACGACGATTAAAACGAGATGGACTTCACTCCCTACCTCTTGACGTCAGACACATTGTCGTCTGAGGAGGGCTTGCTTTCCGTTAACATTTCGGGGAGAATTGCGGTGGCCATGAAGGGAAGGTTTCTCCTGAGGGCCGTTTGCAAAAGTTTTGGCGAAAACGATGCTATTTCTTGTGCTGTCACGGATCAAGACAGCTGTTTGTCCTATTTGTCGGCAAACAATGATCCGCCCTATGAGCTATTGATTTGTACGGATTATCTGGAAAGTGGCAATGGGTTTGAGCTGGTGCGTCGGGCCAAGCAGGACCATCCCGAGTTGCATTGTGTGGTGCTGGCCCTGGGGGATGTGATCCCAGCTGAATTTGTCGATGCCCCCTGGCTGGAAGCGGTGGTGGCGGAGGCTGATTTCGTAGAGGATCAACAGCCTCTCAAAGCGGCAGTCCTTGCGGTCATGGGGGGGCACTCCTATCGCAGTCCTTCCCTACGCACCGGACAGCTGCCCTATCTGAGCTGCCCACGACTGACCCCAAGGGAATACCAGGTGCTGGATCTGCTCTCCAGTGGCATGAGCGACCGGGACATCGCCAAACAGCTAATGATAAGTGAAGAAACAGCCCACACCTACAGCAAGCGTCTGCTTCAGACTCTTGGGGTGAACAACAGGCTTCAAGCCGTGCTCAAGGGCATGCGCTGCGGCATGGTGCAGCTTTGAGGGCCGTTTCGGAAAGATTGCCCCCAAACGGGGGCAGACCCTGCGGCCGACGACCGTCCATGCTGTTGGGGTTGCCGATGCCGTGCCATGGGTCAGTCCACCTCCTCCAGGCTCACCATCGGAGAGCTCCAGGCGGGCTATCCGCTCTACTGCAAGGCCATGCGCATCCTGATTCGGGAAGAGAAAACCATGGAACAGATCAAACGGAGCGTGTGCTGGCATCGTCTGACCACCCTTCATGCCTGCATGCCCAGGCAATACAAGGATCCGGAACACCTCTACTTCCATCTCAGACGTGAGTTGAACCAATGAACGTGACGGCGGGTGGCACTTGCAGGGCATCACCTCCGTGCTGCCCCCAATGGCCTGCCCACAACCCGCCCAGACCGTTGAAGACACCCTGGTTGCTTCGCTGATCGCCTTGATGGAGAAAGGCACCACTCCCTGGAGACGGGAGTGGAGCAACAAGAGCGGGGGCCACCACGTGAATCTGCTCTCAGGTCGCCCCTACCGGGGGGCCAACCCGATCTTGCTCACCATCGGCCTGCACCAGCGGGGGGCGACCCTTCCCTACTGGTGCGGGGCAGGAGAGGCCAAGGCCCATGGCCTTCACCCGAGAAAAGGCTCCAAGGCCGTCACCGTGCTGCGGCCCCAGGTGCGGCGCCAACGGCCCGTAGCCCCGAAGGAACCCAGCGCTCCTCATCCCGCAGACAGAACCGGAGATCCAGCGGAGGATCAACGGGCTAGCTGCAGCTGGGTGCGCTATTTCCCTGTCACCCTTTTCAATGCGGGTGATCTGGAGGGTGAGGCCCTTCCAGGTCTCCTCTCAGCTCGCCAGGCAAGTGATGCCCAGACCATGCGGCCTGAACCTGAACGGCTGACCCATGCGGAGGCCGTGCTCCGGGCCTGGCCAGTGCCATGCTTCCACGGGGGCTCTCTGGCCTCCTACAACCCCCACTCCGACCAGATCCAGCTGCCTGAGCGCAATGCTTTTCACTCAAGTTCAGCGCTCTATGCCACCTGGGCCCATGAGGCTCTCCACAGCACAGGGCACCCTTCAAGACTGAACCGGAATCTTTCGGGGGCCATGGGCAGCAAAGACTACGCCAGGGAAGAGCTGGTGGCAGAACTGGGAGCAGTCTTGCTGGGGGATCGGTTGGAAATCGGCAGCAACGTCAGCAACCACGCTGCTTATCTAGCGGAATGGGTCAAGCTCCTGAGGGAGTCGCCTCAGCTGCTCTACAAACTGCTCAGCGACGCCAGGCGCGCGTCGGATCTGATTTGCCCGCAGAGCACGGGGTCAGAACCGCTGGACACGGCTGGACATGGCGAGACAGATCAGCAGACAACAGGTTCTTGACGCACCTCCAGTAGATCGCTCAGGCGTAGCTCAATCACACCGGTTGAGGTGTCTGCGGCACCGTGATAGATCAGCACCGTCTCACCCTGACTGATGATCCCCGAGGGGAACACCACATTCGGCACAAAACCCTGGCATTCATACTCCATCTCCGCCACGAGAATCAAACCTCCTCTCCTGCGGATCGTCCCGGGTTCATCCAGATCCAACAGCAGAAGTCCTGCCCCATATCTGCCAACGCCGCTGTCTTCTTCCCCTTTGTCATTGCCGTGGTAAATCGCCAGCCAACCCTCAGACGTGCGGATCGGTGGTGTTCCCGCGCCGATTCGCCCGCGATCCCAGGCTCCACTGGCGCTGAGAATGGGCCTGTGCCTGCCCCAATGCAGAAGATCGGGCGACGACGCTAGCCAGATCTCTGGGCGAGAGAAGACATGGGCTGTCGTGGGCCTGTGGAGCGCGAGATACTGGCCAGATATTCGTTCGGGGAACAGCACGACATCCTTGTTCTCCGGGCAGAAGATGAGCCCGTAGTGCTGAAAGGATCGAAAATCCTGGGTGGATACCAGAGCAGTTGCCGCCCCGTGACGTGAAACGGCTACATAAGTGATATAGAAAAGATCATTGATCTCAGTGATACGGGGATCTTCCATGCCATAGGCCTCGTAGGCATGGCTGGGTGTGAGAATCTGAGCGTGGCTTGCCTCCAGATTGCGAGCATCGGGGCTGCAAAAGATCCGCAGATGGGATGTAAAGGTGAGGCGAAGCAGACCCGTCTTCTTGATTTTCACCACTCTGGCATCCTGAAAGATCACCTCCTCTCGTGGCAGCCAATCTGTGATAACTCGACCAGCTTCTACATCCCAATACGGCAAGCCTACATATCCCGTGGAGATCTGGCTTGCCTTTTCGGCGACCCGGATCATCAGGATAAATCCCCACTTAGTCGCCACGGCTCCAGGATTAAACGCACCAACAACGGTCAGGTCGTCCTGGGATGGCGCCAAATCTTCAGGTCGAAGTAGACAGCGACTGAACAGACGCGGAATCATGCGCTGGAATCAGCCAACTGCGTTGCAGCGCACGCCATAGCAAGGGAATTGCGGCCGTTCTCCTCGTTGATCACCCGTTCATGGGATCGATCCTTCAACCAAGCGATCTGATCACTGAGCAACGCCCGCAGGAGCTCACAGTAGCGGCGCATCTTGTCAGCTTCCAATCCAGATCTGAGGTCGATCTTCTGATAAACATCAAAATCCTTATGCCTACCACGAGCCAGACGATCGGTGCCGGAATAGGTGTTGAGAACGTCGAGCCTTGCATCAGGGAAAATGCCCATCAGTGTGCGCGACTGCGCTTCATCCACCACAGCTCGAAGGTGGACCCGAATGGGTACCCATTCATCGAGAGTCAACTCACCGCGCTCGAACAGCAGACGGAATTCCTGGCGTTCCAATCGTGCCGGCTGGGTGAACCCGTGGTAGAAAGTCACCAGAGCACCATTGGGATAGCGCACCACACACTGCACCTGTTCCTCCACGCCTGAGCCTGGACGCAGAATGCGCTGAGAAGCCACAACCTCTCCCCTGCCCAACCAGCCTTCGAAAAGATCGAAGAAATGTACGCCGTGTTCAACGAAGATACCGCCACTCTTGGCGCGATCCCAGAACCAGTGCTCCGCTGACAATCCCTCATCGCCTGCTGCATTGTCAAACCAGCCATGCAGGCACTCCCCAAGAACGCGTGATTCAATGAGTCGACGTACGGCCCCGAACAGGGGGTTGTAGCGCTGCATCAGGTTGGCGATGCACAAACGATCACTGGCACGAGCTAGCTGAAGCAAATCATCAGCCTGCGCCACCGTGAGCGCCAGTGGCTTTTCGCAGATCACATGCTTTCCTGCTTCCAGGGCGGCTCGCACCTGGGCGTAATGGAGGAATGGAGGCGTAGCGATGTAGACAAGATCAACCTCATCTCGTTTCAGAAGCTCTCCCACGCCCATCGGTTCAGCAACCCCAAAACGGCGAGACATGGCGATGGCTGCCTCCCGATGGGTGCCGGCAATGGCGACAAGATCGACCCCTTTGACCTGCAGGAACTGCTGCAGCGCAAACAGACCAAACCCACCTGCTCCGATGGCGCCGATGTGCGTTCTGTTCATGGTTTGAGGAGGGAATGACGCCTCAGTTCGAGGAGTCGCATCTCCTGGAGAGCGAGAAGAAAGGCCAGGGTTGATTCAGCACCCTGGTTCAGGTTGACGCTGTCATCTTGAAGACCATCAAAGCAGCCGCCGCTACGTGCGTCATAGAGCGTCAAGTGAAGGTCGTTACCGCCAAGAAACCAGGCGAAGGCACGCCATGCCTCGTCAAGCCAGAAGGGATCCTCTGTGGCGGACCAGGCTTCTACGCAGGCCGAAACCGAGGCGCATGCCTCCAGGGGTTGCTGGTCATAGGTGGCTCGGTGATGCCCTCTCCTGTAGAAGCCATTGGATCCGATCGGCCTGAAATGGCCGGCTTCGGCTGTTTGCACAGCCATCAGCCACCGCAGAGAGCGCAGGCCAACGTCAAGGGCTTCACTCCGTTGCGACCAGCGACCGCTGAGAATCAGAGCGTGGGGTAGAGCAGCGTTGTCATAACTCAGCACATTTTCAAACCAGGGCCATTCCGTTGAGGAGGTTTCACTGAAGGCTTCCAGCAACTGATCCGTCAGGGTCTCGCGCATGAGGTTGACCGTTCGATCGCCACTGAGTTTGCGCAGATACTCATGAATGGCTTTGAGCCCAAGGGCCCACGCCCGAGGACTCGTCGTCATCGGAACGGACGGCAACGTCAATTGAAAGAGGTCCACTGCCCAGTGGCGCAGTTCGTCACGGCGTGAACGTCCAACGCAGGTACCCAGAGCCAGTAACGTGCGACCCAAGCAATCATCGGAACCGTCTTCATCGAGCCAAGCACGCTCGAAACTCATGAAGTTGTGAAATCGGCACGATTCTGGGATGAAGGCGTGGTTAATAAAGGAGGCATAACACGTGGCCAGCGCCTGCACTTCCGGCGTGATATCTCCTGATTCTTCGATCATTATAAGCAACTGCAGGGCACGTACATTGTCGTCCGTGCAATAGCCTTCCTTGAAGTTTGGCAGCGTGTACTTTGCGTGCTGGTAGATCCCCGTTGAATCGGAAAGTCTCCTCAGGTGCTCAAGCCGCAAGGCCGGCAGTTCTCGCGGCTCATGCTCCAGGGGTTTGTGGGAGATGAGCGCAGAAACCCCGTTTCCACGCTCCAACCTCGCTCGCTCAAACGAGGAGGAGTAGTGAGCAGCGACCTGGCTCCAGATCATGCCACGACCAAGTAGATAGGCCTGCTTGCGCATAGCGTGACGACGCACATCATCCATCAGCAAGGAGATCAGAGCTTGGGCGATGGCATCACTGTCGCGAAATGGCACCAGAACCCCTCTCCCATCGGCAAGCAGCTCCTCGGCATGCCAGTAGGGAGTAGAGACCACCGCCTTCCCACAACCAAAGGCATAAGAAAGCGTGCCTGAGGTGATCTGATCGGGGTTCAGATAGGGTGTGATGTAGATATCTGCAACGCCCAGGAAATCCTTCAACTCTTCAATACCAACAAACCGGTTGTAAAAGATCACTTGTTTTCTGACCCCAAGCTCCGTCGCCAGTCTCTCCAGACTCAATCTGTAGGTCTCTCCTTGTTCGCGCAAAAGGTGGGGGTGGGTTGCTCCTAAAACGATGTACACCATCTCGGGAAACGTTTTGATCACTTCAGGCAAAGCCCGGATCACAGTCTCAATCCCCTTCGCCGGTGAGATTAGACCAAAGGTCAGCAGCACCTGTTTGCCCTCAACACCAAACTGATCCTTATAAAAGTTGGGATCTACAAAAGACATATCTGGTACGCCGTGGGGAATCACATCCAGACGATCAACCGGGACCTCATAGGTCTCTTCAAGTATTCGCCGCCCGCGAGAGCTCATGACAATCATGCGTGTCGATAGAGCTGCAAGTTCATTCATCACACGCTTCTGATCAACACTCGGCTCCTCCAGGATCGTGTGGAGCTGGGTGACAATGGGGATCTGGACATGACGCAACAGGGTCAGGATGTGGCTCCCCGCCAGACCGCCATAGATACCAAATTCGTGTTGGACACAGATGACATCCGTGTCTGTCAGATTCAGGAAATCAGCCGCGCGGCGATAGCTGCGAAGATCCTGTTCGGCAATCTCAAAGCGAACTTCAGGTGGATAGGCATACCCTTCGGGCACATCGTTGACTGCAACGATGAAACAATCATTTCCAACCACATCATCTGTGAGTGCTCTGTACACCGAATGGGTAAAAGTGGCGATCCCGCACTTACGGGGCAGGTAGTCACCGATGATGGCAATCTTTCGAGTGGTTGTGATGGTCAAGGATATTGCTCCAGTGGGTTGGCTTTCAATTCACGCAATAATTCCTCAACCGATATCGTGGCAAAACTGGTTGATTGATCGCTCATGGCGTAGGGTAAAATGAGCTGATCAGCGTAGATCAGCGAACCACAGCTATAAACGACATTGGGAACATAACCTTCCCGTTCCTCCTGGGTGGGTTCCAGAAGCGGTTCCTTCAGACGCCCGATCACTCGTCCGGGATCTTCCAAGTCAAGCAGAATCGCGCCAATCGTGTATCGGCGCATCGGACCGACGCCATGGGTGAGAACCAGCCAGCCGTCCTCTGTTTCGATCGGTGAACCACAGTTACCGATCTGAACGAATTCCCAGGGGTAAGTAGGTCGCATAAGAATGCGCTTTTCGTACCAGAAGTGCAGCTGATCAGAAAACATCAGATAGATGTTTTCTCCATCCTGGCGAGAGAGCATTGCGTATTGATTACCCACCTTACGAGGGAAAAGCGCCATGCCCTTGTTTTCTACCTCGGGGCCATTCAGGGTGCTGATTTTAAAATGGCTAAAGTCCTTAGTCTCGAGCAGTTGGGGGAAGACAAGTTGCCCATCATAGGCGCTGTAGGTTGCGTAGTATGTGGTCTGACCGTCGCCATGACAGAAGGCTACGAAACGGGCGTCTTCAATTCCTCTCCTCTCCGTAGGAGCGGTGGGAAAAATTACCCGCTCCGAACAGTCATCACCGGTATCAAAGCAGATCTCGTAATTAGCCCGTGCAAGTGAAAGTACACTCTCCACTGTTTGTTGGCTGTCTCCATTGCCTAGGCGATTTCGACGCAGTGCCTGGTTAGCCACCACTGAAAGCTGCTCAAAGCTGAAATGATCTTGCAACTGATCCATTAGCTGGTGAGCAAACGGCGAAAGCAAACCCAGCTCAAGCAGCTTACGCTCGAAAAGATATTTGTCATAACTTGGATTCGGATGCACATTTGCAGCAGCCACAAATGGGCTTGGCAGGTCCACCACGATGTTCCCTTGTTGATTGATCACACCGGTACGAAAGACAATGGAGGAGATATGACCCTCGCCCGTGGCACGCAGGCTAAGCAGAAAGCGCAGACTGCCTTGCTCTAGGCCCGACTGATCCGGATGTGGAACGATGGATGGATTGAAAAGCGCCGCAGCTTCCAGTGAATACTCCAATGTGAAATAGGCGCCAATCAGCAACCTCTCGCAATGGTTAAGGGGCTGATCGGAGATTAGATGATCGCGCACTCTTTCGAAACGGCTGAGCAGAAACCCCTGCAGCCTTTCATGACGACCTTCAAATCGCTCTAGCATGATGGAAGCTTCATGCTCCGCATCAGAGCGACTCAGGGCAGTAACGCGTGCAACGATACGTTGAATTCGCTCTCTATTATTCCATTCAAAGGGCCTGAAAAATACACGGGATGGGTCTGGTCGTATTTGAATATGTGTTCTATTGACACGAACTACCATGATACATTGCCTGTCCTAGAACTCGAAAGGATAAATAGAAAAGGAATGTTTAGATTCTGGCGTTTCTCGACTCCTCGTATCTTTGCAATCTAAGGCACCACTTGGGTGTGGCACATGATCAAAAACGAACTAAACGGTCAACCATTCAGCACTTGATGGGTGCTCACAACTCCAGCAGACCCGGGGGTGGTGTCACACCAATCCAACCCTCCTCCAGACAAACCTCGGGCACGATGGCCTCCACAAAAGGGATCAACACCCGCCGGTGCCCCTCGCTGAGCTCCACCTCCAGCAGATCGTTGCCGCCGTGGATCAAATCCCTCACGGTGCCAATGATGGAGCCGTCGGCCAGGAGCTTCACCTGCAGGCCCTCGAGATCCAGCAGATGGAATTCTCCTGGGCCCAACTGGGGCCGATCCGCGGCATTGGCCAAAACGACATGGCCCACAAGGGCTTCAGCGGCGGTGCGGTTGTCGACACCGGCTATACAGAGCACGAAGAGCTCCTTGCCGGGCAGTCGACGTCCGGAAAGCAGATCGACCTGGCGAATAGAACCCTGGCCGGAGCGGAGCCAACGGACGCCAGGAGAAGTGAAGCGCTCGGGGAAATCGCTGAGTGGCAACACCCGCAGCTCTCCGTTGAGCCCCTGGGCAGCCACCAACCGACCCACCTCCAGCAGTTGCAGCTCGGGGATGGAAGGGGGATCGGAAGACATGCCGGAGGAAGGAGACACGACCCAGGCTATGGAAAGCGCAGGCATGCTGGCTACGGTCACACCCAAACAACTCGCGCCAATGCCTTCCGCCCGTGTGACTTCACCTGCTGGTGTGGCGATCCGCTCCCAGCCCACCACCTCCGCACCCCGGATTGCCTATCTCTCCGCTGGCACATCCGTCAACGTGATCCAAATCCTCAGCGGTGACCCCTACAACTCCCCGGAAGGCCGGGTTCGTGGCGATTGGCTGCAGGTGCGTGCAGGCGACATGGAGGGATTCATCGCCGCTGGATGGTTGGAGGCCAGCGACGACTCGGAAACAGCAGAGCGATCTCCATCCAGGGAGCTGCGAGGGGTATGGATCTGCAGCCACCACCACAGCCGGGTGTGGCAATCCCGGGACACCCTGGCTCGGGCCCTCGATCAGCTGGTGGAGCTGGGCTGGAATACGGTCTTCCCTGCCGTATGGAATCAGAGTTTCACGGCCTGGCCCAGCGCGGTGATGGAGCGCCATGGCCTGCCGAGGCAGGACTTGGTGCATGCCGCCGCGGGCATCGACCCCCTCCAGCTGGCAGTGGAGCTTGGCAAGGAACGGGGCCTCACCGTGATCCCCTGGCTGGAATATGGCTTTGCCGCCGAGCCAGTGGGGGCGCCGCGGGGGCTCCTGGATGCGAAACCGGAGTGGGCGGCGCGGGATCGCCGGGGGCAGGTGGTGGAGGATGGCGGGTTGCGCTGGCTCAACGGGCTCCACCCGGAGGTGCAGGCCTTTCTGGGGGAGCTGGTGCTGGAGATCGTGGAGCACTACGGGGTGGATGGGGTGCAGGGGGACGACCACATGTCCATTCCTCGCGCCGGCAGCCATGACGCGATCACCCTGGCGCGCTACCGGCAAGCCACGGGCCAAACGCCCGCCGCCAGGGATGACGACCCCCGTTGGAGCCGCTTTCGCAGCGAGGAGCTCAGCCGCTGGGTGCACGAGACGGGGGAGCGGGTTCACCGGGTGCGGCCCGATCTGCTCTGGTGCCTGTCGCCCTGCCCCCTGCCCACGGGGCTGACCCAGCTGATGCAGGACAGCACCGGTTGGTTGAACAACGGCAGCGTGGACCTGCTTTTGCCCCAGCTCTACCGCAACAGCGTGGCCGCCTATCGCCAGGTGCTGGAGGGAAATCTACGGCCCCTGGCCAGGGAACGACGGCGCCAGGTGGTGGCGGGGCTCACCCTGCGGGCCAATGGGCAGGACCTGGAGGAAGCCACCCTGCTGGAGATGGTGCGGCTGAGCAGGAAGGCGGGCCTGGGGGGGGTGGCCCTCTTCCACCACACGCCCCTGATGGAGGGCAATCAGCACATCGCCCGGGCCCTGCTGGAACGGGGTTTGGCCTAGGGAGGAGTGGGCCCGCTACGGAAGCACACAGCCCCGTTAGATATCTACTTAGAGTCTCAACGTAAGAAAAAAAACCATGTCCAAAGCCCAGCTCACGGCTTTTTTCGCCAAGGTGGAGGCCAATCCAGCCCTCAAGCTCCAGGTGGAAGCCGCCAGCGATTCCAGCGCTGTGGTGGCCATTGCCCTGGCCGAAGGATTTGCCTTCTCACCGGCCAGCCTGGCGCGCCATATTCGGGGTTAGACGATCTCAGGGGTGGCCCATGGGGCCCATCAGCCCTGCGGGCAGGAAGATGGGACGTGATCTTTCACCCCATGTCGATGAAGCTTCTCGCGTCTGCGTTTCTGGCTGCCCTGGCGATGGGCCTTCCTGGCCCTGCTCAGGCCAAACCAAGCCTGGAGGAGGCCTGCGCCCGCTTCTCCAGCAAACTCGAATCTGCCGTGGCCTCAGGCGATAGCGCCAAGGCCAAGAAAATTTTCACGGAAGGCAGCAAACGGGTCGCAGACAATTTCAATGGGGCCACCTGCCCCAACATCAAGGCACCGTGAGTGCTGCTTGACGGCACCGTTTTGGTGCATGCACGAAAGTCTCTATCCTCGGTCTGACTCTTGCTCTGCCTGGCGCTGCTGCAGCTGGCGCGGCAGGCCTTCCCGCCGGCCCTGGGGCTGGCACTTCTGCCCTTTGTGATCCCCCAGCCGCCCCTCACCTATCCCCTGTTCACCCTGGCTGGCAGCCTCTGGCGGTTGGTTGTGGTGTGGATGTTTCGCCTGCAGGACAGCGAACGCGTCTGAGCAGCTATGGCTGACGCCACAGCAACCGCTCCAGCAACACCAACCCCTCCGGCCACTCGCCATACCCACTCTGGTCATTGATGTGGCCGCAGGGCCCAAGCCGCACCACCTCCAGCCCCCAGGCTTTCGCCAGGTCCAGGCTGAACGCCTCCTCGGCGTAGGGATCGTTGCTGCTGATCACCACCAGGCCCGGCACGGCAAAGGGCACCCGGGCGGGGGGCGCAAAGTCGGCGATTTCAACAGGGGTGTCCGGGCGGCTGGGATCGGGCGGGGCCACGAGCATGGCTCCGGCGATCGGCGGTGGTGAAGGCAGGGCCATGAGGTTGGCGGTGGCCAGGCAACCAAGACTGTGGGCGATCAGCACGGGCGGCCGGGGACAGGCCAGCACGGCCTGGCAGAGATCGGCCGTCCAGGCCTGGGGCTCCGGATCCTGCCACTCGCCAAAGGTCACCCGCCCCAGGTCGGGGCGACCCCGTTGCCAGCGGCTCTGCCAATGTTCCGGACCGGAGTTGAGCCAGCCGGGCACCAGCAACAGGGGAGGGGATCCCTCAACCATGGGGCTCCACCGGGCTGGTGAGCGGACGCAATTCCAGATCCCCCACGGTTTGCCGGTCGTGGCAGCCGA
>Ga0208598_1000049_pt1 | contig 47337 bp, 37 predicted proteins | sample LakMenEpi22Jun12_FD_150726 | JGI IMG/M metagenome (GOLD analysis project Ga0208598, IMG submission 150726) | Freshwater microbial communities from Lake Mendota, WI - 22JUN2012 deep hole epilimnion (SPAdes) | ecosystem: Environmental > Aquatic > Freshwater > Lake > Epilimnion/Euphotic zone ... | reverse complement strand
CTTTTTTTTACAAGGTACCCTGATAGTACTCGACAAATATAACGATTAGACCGCTTTAGGAAAGACTTAACAGCACCCCTGATAAGAACAAAAAAAAGGCCGCGAAAAGCGGCCTTTTGAATAGGTTGACGAGTGAAGCGGTTGCTTATTCCTCCTCGTCGAAGGCCATTGCCTCGCGAGTGGTTTGCAGCAATTCGTACTCTTCTTTGCTTCCCACGATAATTTGGTCGAAGTCGCGGAGTCCGGTACCGGCAGGAATGGGATGGCCGGTAATGACGTTCTCCTTAAGACCCAGCATATCGTCGGTCTTACCATTGATGGCAGCAGAAGAAAGCACTTTTGTGGTCTCCTGGAACGAAGCGGCCGAGATCCAGCTCTGTACACCCAGTGAAGCCTTGGTAATACCAAGCAACGTGGGCGAAGAGGTGGCAGGCTTTGCATCACGGTATTCGACCAGCTTCTTATCGGAGCGACGAAGAATAGAATTCTCTTCTCTTACTTCGCGCAGCGACACGATCTGACCGGCACGCAACTTACCGCTATCTCCTATCTCGGTAACTACTTTCTTATCGAAAATGTAATCGTTCTCTTCTACGAACTCGAACTTATCGACCAGATCGTCTTCGAGGAAGCGGGTATCGCCCGGATCCACGATGTTGACCTTACGCATCATTTGGCGAACGATCACCTCGATGTGCTTGTCGTTGATACGCACCCCTTGTAAACGATATACTTCTTGGATCTCATTGACCACATATTCCTGTACGGCAAAGGGTCCTTTGATCGATAAGATATCGAAAGGCGCAATCTGTCCATCACTGAGGGAGGTTCCTGCTTTAACGAAGTCTCCGTCTTGAGCAAGGATCTGACGAGTAAGAGGCACCAGGTATTTCTTTTGTACACCGTCTTTAGCCTCGATGGTGATCTCGCGATTACCACGCTTAACAGCTCCCATCATCACGACCCCGTCAATTTCAGAAACAACGGCAGGGTTACCAGGATTACGAGCCTCGAACAGCTCGGTAACGCGAGGCAGACCTCCGGTAATATCGCGGAGCTTTCCGAGTATACGAGGGATCTTAACGATCACCTGACCGGCTTTAACCTCATCACCTTCTTCGATAATGATGTGGCTTCCGGTGGGAAGGTTATATGATTTTTTGTCTTTTCCTTCTACCAAAATGGAAGGAATCTTGGTCTTATCGCGTGTTTCAATGACCACTTTTTCGCGGTGACCGGTTTGCTCGTCGGCCTCTTCGCGATACGTAACACCGTCGATAACGTTCTCGAAACGAACGGTACCGTTGATCTCGGCCATGATAACGTTGTTGAATGGATCCCACGTGCAGATCACATCGCCTTTGCTTACTTTTTGACCATCCTTAACGTTCAAGGTAGAACCGTAGGGGATGTTATTGGTAATGAGCAGACGATCGTTCTTGGTATCGATGATCCTTACCTCACCGGTACGACCAATGACCACATTCGACTTAACGCCTTCGTTGTTGGCAATGGTTACCGTACGAAGACCATCGAACTGGATGGTACCATCGAATTTGGCCATCAGGGTTGATTCTACCGAAGCAGATCCGGCCACACCACCCACGTGGAAGGTACGCAGGGTCAGCTGTGTACCGGGCTCCCCAATGGACTGGGCGGCAATGATACCCACGGCATCTCCCTTCTGGGCAATGCCACCGGAGGCCAGGTTCTTACCATAGCATTTTACGCAAACACCACGCTTGCTTTCGCAAGTGAGCACAGAGCGGATCTCTACGGTTTCGATGCCGGCGTCTTCGATCTTCTTGGCCAGCTCTTCGGTGATCTCCGATCCGGCGGCTACCAACAATTTGTCGGTTACCAGGTCATAGACATCGTGCAAAGAGGTACGTCCCTCGATACGATCGCTCAGTGGCTCAATGATATCTTCGTTGTCTTTCAGTGCAGTGGTAGCGATACCGCGCAGGGTTCCGCAATCTTCTTCTGTGATCACCACGTCTTGGGCCACATCGACCAGACGACGGGTCAAATAACCCGCATCGGCGGTCTTCAGGGCCGTATCGGCCAGACCCTTACGGGCACCGTGGGTAGAGATAAAGTAATCAAGTACGTTCAATCCGCCTTTGAAGTTAGAGAGGATCGGATTTTCAATGATCTCACTTCCGGTAGAGCCAGACTTACGAGGCTTGGCCATCAGTCCTCTGATACCGGCCAGCTGCTTGATCTGTTGCTTCGATCCACGAGCACCGGAATCGAGCATCATGTATACCGAATTGAATCCTTGCTTATCGTTGCTAAGTTCTTTGATCAACGTCTCGGTGATGCGCGTATCGACACGGCTCCAAATATCTACGATCTGGTTATAACGCTCATTATTGGTAATGAGACCCATGTTATAACTCTCCCAAACCTCTTCGACCTCTGCCTTGGCATTTTCGAGCAGCTCTTCTTTAACATCGGGGATGATCAGGTCGTTGATGTTGAACGACAGACCACCGCGGAAGGCTGTACGGAAACCAAGTTGTTTGATATCATCGAGGAATTTGGCGGTCTTGGGAACATTGGTGATGTTGATGATATCGCCAATGATCTCACGCAGATTCTTTTTGGTCAAAAGAGCATTCACAAATCCTACCTCGGCGGGCACGTGCTGATTAAAGAGCACACGGCCCACAGTGGTTTCAATGAGTTTGTTCTCGAGTTGACCATCTTCGTTTCTCACCATTGTTTTAACACGGATCCAAGCATGCAGGTCGATCTTGCCCTCGTTGTGAGCAATGATGACCTCTTCGCTAGAATAGAAGGCTTTGCCCTCTCCTTTTACCTTTTCGGCATCGGTAGAGCGCTTGCCCTTGGTGATATAGTACAGACCCAACACCATGTCCTGTGAAGGAAGCGTAATGGGGGTACCGTTTTGAGGATTCAAAATGTTGTGAGACGCCAGCATCAGCATTTGCGCTTCCAAGATCGCTGCATGGCTGAGTGGTACGTGCACCGCCATCTGGTCACCGTCAAAGTCGGCGTTGAAGGCCGTGGTAACGAGCGGGTGCAACTGAATAGCCTTTCCTTCGATCAGTTTAGGCTGAAAAGCCTGAATAGAAAGACGGTGCAGTGTGGGGGCGCGGTTCAGCATAACCGGATGACCCTTTAAGATATTTTCGAGGATATCCCAAACCACGGCCTCTTTTTTGTCTACCAGTTTGCGGGCAGACTTGACCGTTTTAACGATACCTCTTTCAATGAGTTTGCGAATAATAAATGGCTTAAACAATTCGGCAGCCATATCCTTGGGCAGTCCGCACTCATGTAATTTGAGCTCGGGACCTACCACGATCACAGAACGACCGGAGTAGTCAACACGCTTACCCAATAGGTTTTGACGGAAACGTCCTTGCTTTCCTTTCAGCACATCGCTGAGCGATTTAAGGGCACGTCCGCCTTCTGCCTTGACCGCATTTGATTTACGGCTGTTGTCGAACAAAGAATCGACCGCCTCTTGCAACATACGCTTTTCGTTACGCAAGATGACCTCGGGGGCCTTGATCTCGAGCAAACGCTTTAAACGATTGTTACGGATAATGACCCTTCTGTAAAGATCGTTCAGGTCAGATGAGGCAAAGCGTCCTCCGTCGAGGGGAACCAATGGACGAAGCTCAGGAGGAATAACGGGGATATATTGCATTACCATCCACTCAGGACGGTTTGTGATACGCTGGTTAGCATCGCGGAAGGCCTCAACAACGCTGAGACGCTTGAGCGCATCAGCCTTGCGCTGCTGGGAAGTTTCGGTAGCAGCGGCATTACGAAGATCGAACGAAAGTTGATCGAGATCGATGCGGGCTAATAGATCATGTACGGCCTCGGCACCCATCTTAGCGATGAACTTTTGTGGATCGTCATCGGGCAGATATTGATTTTCTTTTGGAATGGTCTCTAAGATGTCGAGGTATTCCTCTTCGGTGAGCAGATCGCCCATTTGCTGCCCTTTCTCCTCGCGAATACCAGCCTGGATCACCACGAAGCGCTCGTAATAAACGATCGACTCGAGTTTCTTGGAACTGGTTCCGAGCAGATAACCGATCTTATTGGGTAACGATTTGAAGTACCAGATATGCACCACGGGTACCACCAGTTTGATGTGACCCATTCTTTCGCGACGTACTTTCTTTTCGGTCACCTCTACTCCGCAACGGTCACAAACGATCCCTTTGTAACGAATACGCTTGTATTTGCCGCAAGCACACTCATAATCCTTTACAGGACCGAATATTCTCTCACAGAACAAACCATCACGTTCGGGTTTGTAGGTACGATAGTTGATGGTTTCGGGCTTGAGGATCTCACCGTAGCTTCTCTCCAAAATATTGTCAGGAGAGGCCAATCCGATGGTGATCTTCGAAAAAGCCGATTTGGGACGATTCTCTTTTCTTATTGCCATGATCGTAACAACGATTTGAGTGAATGTTTTTGTTTACTGACGCGAAATGGTTTTACTCGAACTTAAGGTCAAGACCGAGTCCTCTTAACTCATGCAACAACACATTGAACGACTCAGGTACACCCGCACGAGGCACATTCTCTCCTTTTACCAACGCCTCGTAGGTCTTGGCACGTCCAATGATGTCATCACTCTTTATAGTGAGCAATTCTTGCAAAATGTTAGAGGCGCCATAGGCTTCGAGGGCCCATACTTCCATCTCTCCAAAACGCTGTCCTCCGAACTGCGCCTTACCACCCAGCGGCTGCTGTGTAATAAGACTGTAGGGTCCGATGGAGCGGGCGTGCATCTTATCGTCTACCATGTGATGCAGCTTGATCATGTAAATGATACCCACGGTTGCCTTTTGGTGAAAACGCTCTCCGGTTTCTCCGTCGTACAGATAAGTGTGTCCGTACATAGGAATACCGGCCTGGTTACAGTAGCTGGCGATCTCATCGACTGAAGCGCCATCAAAGATGGGCGTAGAGAATTTCAATCCGAGCTTCTCTCCGGTCCAACCCAGGATGGTCTCATAGATCTGTCCAAGGTTCATACGGCTAGGTACCCCCAGCGGATTCAATACCACGTCTACGGGCGTACCATCCTCAAGGAATGGCATATCCTCTTGTCTGACGATCTTGGCCACGATCCCTTTGTTACCGTGACGACCGGCCATCTTGTCTCCCACTTTCAGCTTACGCTTAACAGCGAGATACACTTTGGCCAGCTTCAGTACACCGGCAGGCAGTTCGTCTCCGATGCTGATATTGAATTTCTCTCTCTTGTAGCGACCCAGCTCCTCGTTGAATTTGATGCTGTAGTTATGCAAGAGCGTATTGATCTTATCGTCGGTCTTCTTATCGCCTGTCCAACCCAGGGGGTTGACGTTGGCATAATCGAGACCACGCAGACTCTTTTCGCTGAACTTGGCACCCTTGCCAATTTGTACTTCGCCAAAGTTGTTGCTGACACCTGCCGACACATGGTCTTTCAATAAAGTACTGAGCTTCTCGAGCAACACTTCTTTAAGGTCGATCTCGTTTTTCTCATGAAGCTTCTCGAGTTTTTCGAGCGAGGCCTTCTCACGCACTTTAGCGTTCTTATCTTTTTTGGCACGCTGAAACAGCTTTTTACCGATCACCACACCTTCCACTCCGTTGGGAGCTTTGAGTGAGGCATCCTTGGCATCACCGGCCTTATCACCGAAGATGGCACGAAGCAGTTTCTCCTCGGGGGTAGGATCGCTTTCGCCTTTTGGCGTGATCTTACCAATGAGGATGTCGCCTTCTTTAACCTGAGCGCCCACGCGAATGATACCGTGCTCATCGAGGTCTTTGGTAGCCTCTTCTGATACGTTGGGAATATCGGGGGTCAACTCTTCTTCGCCAAGCTTGGTGTCGCGCACTTCGAGTTCGTACTCCGAAATATGCACTGAAGTAAACAGATCTTCTTTTACCACGCGTTCGCTGATAACGATGGCATCCTCGAAGTTGTATCCCTTCCATGGCATAAAGGCCACTTTAAGGTTCTTTCCGAGTGCCAATTCACCATTTTGGGTAGCATATCCTTCAGTAAGGAAATCGCCATTCTTTACTTTTTGTCCTTTCTTAACGGCAGGACGAAGGTTAATGCAAGTCTCTTGGTTTGTCTTGATGAACTTGGTCAGTTTGTACACGCGAAGGTCATCTTCGAAGCTGACCAACTTTTCATTGGTATCACGATCATAGCGAACGTGGATCTCATTGGCATCCACAAACTCTACGACTCCGTTTCCATCGGCGTGTATCTGAATGCGGGCATCACGGGCCGCCTTGGCCTCGAAGCCTGTACCCACAATGGGAACATCGGGGCGAAGCAGCGGCACAGCCTGACGTTGCATGTTCGATCCCATCAGGGCACGGTTGGCATCATCATGCTCCAAGAAAGGAATCAGTGAAGCACTGAGTCCCACGATCTGGTTAGGTGCCACATCCATGAACTCTACGTCGGCCTTGTCCAAAATGGGGAAGTCGCCTGTTTCGCGGCTCACCACTTTTTCTTCTTTTACATTTCCTTTTTCGTCAAGTGGTGTGTTGGCCTGTGCGATCTTGGCATTATCTTCTTCTTCGGCACTCAAGAAGATGAGTTCCTTCATATTTACTTTTCCATCGGCTACGCGACGATACGGCGTTTCGATAAAGCCCATGTCGTTGATCTTGGCGTGTACGCAGAGCGTAGAGATCAATCCGATGTTGGGTCCCTCTGGCGTTTCGATGGTACACAAACGACCATAGTGAGAGTAGTGTACGTCACGTACCTCAAAGCCTGCTCTTTCGCGGCTCAGACCACCTGGGCCCAGCGCGGAGATACGACGCTTGTGCGTGATCTCAGAGAGCGGGTTGGTCTGGTCCAAGAATTGGGAGAGCTGTGAGGTTCCGAAAAATGAGTTGATCACAGAAGACAGTGTACGGGCATTGATCAGGTCAACGGGGGTAAAGACCTCGTTGTCGCGAACGTTCATACGCTCTCTGATGGTACGGGCCATACGAGCCAGTCCCACTCCGAATTGCGCATACAACTGCTCTCCTACGGTACGAACCCTACGGTTGCTTAAGTGATCGATGTCATCGATCTCTGCCTTACCATTGGTCAATCGTACCAGGTATTTGATGATGAGAATGATATCGTCTTTCGTAAGCGTCTTTTTCTCTAATGGAAGATTTACATTGAGCTTACGGTTGATCTTGTAGCGACCTACTTCACCGAGGTCGTAGCGTTTGTCGCTGAAGAATAATTTATCAATGATGCCACGAGCGGTCTCATTGTCGGGCGCATCGGCACCACGCAGCTGGCGGTAGATGAACTGAACGGCTTCGAGCTCGCTGTTAGAAGTATCCTTGTTCAGCGTGTTGTAGATGATGGCATAATCACCTCCTACATCTTCGCGCTGAATGAATACGCTGGCTACCTCGAGTGATGAGATGGTCTCGATGGCCGATTCGTCGAGCACGGTATCGCGCTCCATAACGATCTCGTTACGCTCGATGGAAACCACTTCTCCGGTATCCTCATCCACAAAATCTTCTACCCATGTGCGCAGCACGCGAGCAGCCAATCGCTTACCAATATGCTTTGAAAGTGTTTTCTTATCGGTCTTTACTTCATCGGCCATTCCGAATAATTCCAAGATATCCTTATCGGTCTCGTACCCGATGGAACGAAGCAGTGTGGTTACAGGGAATTTCTTTTTACGATCGATGTAGGCATACATCACATTGTTGATGTCGGTGGCAAATTCCATCCAGGCTCCCTTAAAGGGGATCACACGGGCAGAATAGATCTTGGTTCCGTTAGGATGCACCGACTGCCCGAAGAATACACCGGGAGAGCGGTGAAGCTGTGATACAACCACACGCTCCGCACCATTGATCACGAAAGTACCACGAGGGGTCATGTAGGGAATGTTACCCAGAAAAACGTCTTGCACTATCGTTTGGAAATCGACGTGCTCTTCGTCGTTACAGCTCAAACGCAGTTTGGCCTTTAAGGGAACTGCATAGGTGAGTCCACGCTCCATACACTCTTCGATGGTGTAACGGGGTGGATCGATGAAGTAATCCAAAAACTCCAATACGAAAATGTTTCGTGTATCGGTAATGGGAAAGTTGTCTTTGAACACGCGGAACAATCCCTCGATGTTACGTTTGTCGGGAGTGGTCTCGAGTTGAAAGAATTCTTTGAACGACTGAATCTGTACTTCCAGTAAATCTGGTGTTTCTGCAAGGTGTTTGATCTTTCCAAAATCAATCCTTGCGTTCGTTTTTGCTGCAGACATAGCGTAAACCGGTTTTTTCAACGTTCAGGACACACCTATCACATGGTGACTCCTGGATTAAAAAAAACAGAAGTCACTGTAAATAAATTACTTACACATGGTCAGGGATGTCGAAAATATATTTGGCCAAAATAAAGGAGGGCAAAGGTAAACAATTCAGAATCACCGTCAAAATTTGTTACCACAAAAATCCGGCCAAATTAGTTAAATCGGGGGCTTGACAACCCTAGCGAGCAGGTGTTAAACTTACCGGATGACCACCCCCTCCCGCTCACCGAGACCCCGTTTTGACCCGGGGAAGCTCATTGTCAGCCGAAAAGATAGGCTGGGCGCCCTGGTCTTGGCCTTACTGCTGCTGGTTTATGCGGTCATCAGCATGCCTTCGGGGGTCGCAGAGACCTATACCGCCCGGGTAGACTCGCTAAAAGTGGCAAAAGAACTCCGACCATCGCCCACCCCTCGGCAAAAACCGCCATCAAAGAGATCATACGCCACTTTGTACCCTGCAGACCAGAACGCAAAACAGCGATACCCTACTGACCGCCCAAGCGAGCAATGGACTAAAAAGTATGCCTACACCCCGCAAGAAAGACATCGAAAAATCTATGAAGCAAGGTCGCTTAACAAGTCCGACTCGGCAGCGTTTGAGGAATTACCGGGCATCGGTCCTGTACTAGCGACAAGGATCGTTCGGTACAGAGAAAAACTGGGAGGATTCTACTCGAAAAAACAGCTCCGAGAGGTCTATGGAATCAGCGATTCTGTCTACGTACTTATAGAACCACTCATCTCCCTGGGCGCGGATAGTGCAAACGTGATAAAGCTAGATATCAACAATGCCCCCGTAGAGACATTGCAGGGGCATCCCTACCTGCGATGGGACAAAGCAAAGGCCATCGTGAACTACCGAAAGGCAAATGGCCCGTATCGCTCCGTACATGACCTGGAAAAAATCTGGACCATGAATAAGAAAGATGTGGAGCGGCTGCTACCCTATTTGCGCATTGACACTGTCGCTGCAGATGGAGCCATAAAAAAAGGCCCTCCATAGGAGAGCCTTTCCATATTGTGCAAAGTAAAATTAAGCGATCTCTACTTCGGCACCAGCTTCTTTCAGCTTGGCAGCAATGTCCTCTGCCTCGGCCTTAGAAACATTTTCCTTAACGGTCTTAGGTGCACCATCTACCATGTCCTTGGCTTCTTTCAGTCCAAGACCAGTGAGGTCCTTAACTACTTTCACCACGTTGAGTTTAGAGGCACCACCACTCTTCAAAATTACATTGAAGGCAGTTTTCTCTTCAGCAGCAGCAGCGCCACCACCATCTCCACTAGCAACTACAACAGCAGCAGCAGCGGGTTCAATTCCGTAATCGTTCTTCAGAACATCTGCGAGTTCTTGAACTTCTTTCACTGTCAGACCTACGAGGCTTTCAGCGAGTGCTTTTACATCAGCCATTTGATTTAAATTTTTACCGTTTTCACTGCAATAAAGCTCCAACGGCGGTTTAAAAAAATTTGCCTTTGTTCGGTCCTTTCGGAACACCCTCAGGCCTGGGCTTTTATTTTGATCATCCCGTAACCGAGACGATAAAAATCAATTATTGAGCAGCAGCTGCCTGCTTCTCATGATGGTGCAACAGACCAGCCAATACGCGCTTGGCAGGAGACTGCAGTAAGCCGATCACTTCTCCGATCAGTTCATTCTTGGTCTTGATCTGTGTGAGCGCCTTCAACTGGTTGTCGCCGCTGTACACATCACCATTAATGAAAGCCGCTTTGAGAACGGGCTTTTCACCTTTGCTTTCTTTGCGGAAAGAACTGATGATCAAAGCGGGCTCTTTAGGATTTTCAGAGAACAGCAGTGCTGTAACCTTGTGCAACGAATCGTACATGCCGGCGTATTTCTCATTATCCAGCGACTCAAGTGCCTTTTTGATCAGTGTGTTCTTGGCCACTTTCATTTCTACCTGCTTGCTAAAACAGGCGCGACGAAGCTTACCTACCTGCTCAACGGTGAGCGACTCGGTATCAGTAACATAAAAGTTGTTGTACTGAGCGAACTTGCCTTTCAGCAACTCGATCACTTCGTTTTTTTGCTCTTTAGTCATTTTATTAACGTTTTGACTTTTTTCAATTTGGTTTACCGGGCCGGATATTAGTTTATGAAGCCCTTGGTATCGATGGCAATGCCGGGACTCATGGTAGAGGCCATGCTGATTCCTTTCAGGTAAGTTCCCTTAGAAGAAGAGGGCTTTGCTTTGATGATGGCATTGAGCAGTTCTTGGCTGTTCTCGGCGATCTTTTCGGGAGCAAAACTTACGCGACCGATAGAAGCGTGCACGATACCTACCTTATCTACTTTAAAGGCGATCTTACCACCCTTTACATCCCCAATTGCGGCAGCCACATCGTTGGTGACCGTTCCGGTTTTAGGGTTGGGCATCAGGTTACGGGGACCCAGTACTTTACCGAGCTTACCGATCTTAGGCATCACGCTGGGAGTAGCGATGATAACATCAATATCTACCCAACCACCTTCGATCTTGGTAACGAACTCCTCTAATCCTACATAATCGGCACCCGCATTTTTTGCTTCGGCCTCTTTATCGGGCGTGCAAAGCACCAATACCTTCTTGGTCTTACCGGTTCCATGAGGAAGCGTAACGGTACCACGAATGGCCTGGTCAGCTTTCTTGGGATCTACCCCCAAGCGAATGTGCAGGTCTACGGATGCATCGAACTTACAGGTGGTAATTTGTTTTACCAGGCTGGATGCTTCTTTGAGTGAATATGCTTTATTGGCGTCTACCTTGGTATCGGCCACTTTTCTTTTTTTACTAATAAATGCCATGATTCAATTTTTTGAAGTAAAAATTAATTTTCCCAAGGGGCTTTACCTTCTACATTCAGCCCCATACTGCGGGCCGTACCGGCTACCATCTTCATGGCACTCTCTACGGTAAAGCAGTTGAGATCGGGCATTTTGTCTTCGGCAATCACCTTGATCTGGTCCCAGCTCACCTTTCCTACTTTGGAACGATTGCTTTCTTTGGAACCCTTTTGAATCTTGGCCGCCTCGAGCAACTGAACAGCAGCAGGAGGTGTCTTGATGATGAAATCAAAACTCTTGTCGGAATAAACAGTGATGAGAACGGGAAGAACTTTCCCTTGTTTGTCTTGGGTTCTTGCATTGAACTGTTTGCAGAACTCCATAATGTTGATTCCCTTAGAACCTAAGGCAGGTCCGATGGGAGGTGCTGGGTTGGCTTGGCCACCTTTGCACTGCAGCTTCACGAAGCCGGATACTTCTTTTGCCATGTATTTAGATTTATTGGTTCAAGCGTACTGCCTTTGGCAGTACTCCCAAATTCCTCGAAAAAAGAACTAATTGGGGCGGCAAAGCTAATGGTAATAAGGCGTTTTTCAAAGCAAATTCCCGCTTTTTTTAGCCTCCCCCTATCTGTATGGTTATCAGACCTTAGCTGAGCTTTTCTACCTGCATGTAGCTGAGCTCAACAGGGGTAGCCCGTCCAAATATCTTGACCGTTACTTTCAATTTCTTTTTCTCGTCGTTCACTTCCTCGATCACGCCATTGAAATCATTGAAAGGTCCTTCGATGATCTTGATGGTCTCGCCTACGATGTAAGGCTCGATCATGCTCATGCCTCCGGCCTCGCTCATCTCATCCATCTTACCGAGCATTTTATTGACCTCGGCCTTGCGCAGCGCGATCGGATTTTCTTTACCCAAAAAGTGGATCACATTGGTAGTGTTCTTGATAATGTCGCGCAGATCATCACTGAGCTTGCCATCCATGATCTCGATCATTACATAACCGGGATAGTAGTTCCGCTCGCGCATTACTTTTTTACCGCTGGCCACCTTATATACTTTTTCTACAGGCAGAAACACCTGCTTAACGATCTCGCTCCAGCCGCCTCTTGCAATTTCCTTATCGAGGTATTCTTTGACCTTTTTCTCCTTACCGCTGATTACGCGCAGCACATACCATTTGGTATCGGCCTGGGGGCTGAGACTTTCCGTTGTTGTACTCACCGCTTCCATCAGAATAATTGTTTGTAGATGAACTTAAGTCCGTTGCCGGTTGCAAAATCCATGAGCAACACGACAAAGGTGATTACCAGTGTGGCCACCAGCACGATCATGGTAGACTGCTGCAATTGCATCCAACTGGGCCAGGTCACTTTTTCAGTGAGCTCCTGGTAGCTTTCTTTTAGGTAAGATGTGATCTTATTCATATTCTTTTTTTGCGCACGGGCAGAGAGATTCGAACTCCCATCAACGGTTTTGGAGACCGCTATTCTGCCATTGAACTATGCCCGTAAGAATCAAAAGTCACCGGCTGTTCGGATTTCTCCTGGCAACCAATGACTTTTGAGATGACAAATATAAGCGATTACTTCAGGATTTCAGTCACCTGTCCGGCACCTACGGTGCGACCGCCTTCGCGGATAGCGAACTTGAGACCTTTTTCCATCGCAATGGGCTGAATCAGCTTGACAGTCAGCGCGGTGTTATCACCAGGCATAACCATCTCAGTACCGGCTGCCAGCTCTACTTCTCCCGTAACGTCAGTGGTACGGAAATAGAACTGAGGACGATATTTATTGAAGAACGGAGTGTGACGTCCACCCTCTTCTTTGCTCAGTACGTATACCTCGGCTTTGAACTCGGTGTGAGGAGTAATTGAACCAGGCTTTACAATTACCATACCGCGGCGGATCTGATTTTTCTCAACACCACGCAGCAGCAATCCGGCATTGTCTCCAGCCTCACCCTCATCGAGGAGCTTGCGGAACATTTCAACACCAGTTACGGTAGAGGTAAGAGGCTCGGCGATAAGACCTACGATCTCAACGGGCTCACCTACTTTAATACGACCACGCTCGATACGACCGGTAGCTACTGTACCACGACCGGTGATAGAGAACACATCCTCTACAGACATCAGGAAGGCCTGATCTACTGGACGAGGAGGCAGGGGAATGTAACTGTCAACAGCAGCCATCAACTCTTCTACTTGCTTAACGGCACTGGCTTCTCCCTCGAGGGCCTTAATGGCAGAACCCTTGATGATAGGAGTGTTGGCACCATCGAATCCGTAGAAAGTAAGCAGATCGCGGATCTCCATTTCAACCAGGTCGAGCAACTCGAGGTCGTCTACCAGGTCTACTTTATTCATGAATACAACGATCTTGGGTACACCCACCTGACGAGCCAACAGGATGTGCTCTTTGGTTTGGGGCATGGGACCATCGGTAGCGGCAACCACCAGGATGGCACCGTCCATTTGGGCAGCACCCGTGATCATATTCTTAACATAGTCAGCGTGACCGGGACAGTCTACGTGAGCGTAGTGACGATTCTCCGTTTGGTACTCAACGTGCGCTGTGTTGATGGTGATACCTCTTTCCTTCTCTTCAGGAGCAGCATCGATCTCATCATATTTCTTGGCCTGCGCCATACCTTTTGAAGCCAAAATGGTAGTGATGGCGGCAGTAAGAGTAGTCTTACCATGGTCGATGTGGCCGATGGTACCTACGTTAACGTGGGGTTTGTCCCGCTTAAAGGTCTCTTTTGACATTGTTATCGGTTTTAGGTTGTGTTGACAAATTTATATTTACTCTGTTCTGTTTACTTTTTACCTGAGCCGTTGATGAGAATTGAACTCACGACCTCTTCCTTACCAAGGAAGTGCTCTACCACTGAGCTACAACGGCTGAAATAGCTTGAGAGCCAACTTCCGAATACCCTGAGCGGGAGACCGGGCTCGAACCGGCCACCTGAAGCTTGGAAGGCTACCGCTCTACCAAATGAGCTACTCCCGCTTGTTGTTGACTCGCCTGAGCGAATCGATTTATAAGAACTGCCACTTTCTGAACGTTGAATCGCTTCAACCGATCAGAACCAGTGGGCAAGGATGGATTCGAACCACCGAACTCCGAAGAGGACAGATTTACAGTCTGTTGCCGTTGGCCACTTGGCTACTTGCCCGCCTTGAGCCACCTGCCAGAATCGAACTGGCGACCTACTGATTACAAATCAGTTGCTCTACCAGCTGAGCTAAGGTGGCTTACATTTTTTAAGCCTTTGCTGGATCATTGGGCTAACCGAACCTGCCTATCAAAAATCCAGCCGATCCGGGCAATAAAGAGCTACCCCAAATTTTGGGAAGGCAAAGGTAAGGGAATTTGAATATTGGAAAAATTTTAGAAGGAAAATTTACCGGCCGGGTGGGGCAAAAAAAAGACCTCGGTAAGAGGTCTCACCCATGATCAGGGCATCTGTTTCTCTTTTTTTCTCTTGAGTTGGGTCACCAGCGAATGATAGGCCCTCTCAAAAGACTGTTCGAACGTCTTGCTGCAGGTCTTTACAAAGAGATCGCCCCGGGGAACGTGAACGCGTATCTCCACCACCTTGTCTTTGATGTGATGGGCCAGGTTATCAAGTTTCAAAAACACGTTCACATCCACGATCCGGTTGCTGTAGCTGGTTAGCTTAGCTACTTTTTTCTCTACCCGATCGAGCAACGATCCATCGGCATCGAAATGCACTGTTTGAATTCTTACGTTCATAGAAAAGGATTTTGAGGATGAAAAATCGGGCTAGTAAGACAGTTAATTTACAAAAAAAGAAAAGCCCTGGCAAGAAAACCAACTGTAAACTTTGTTAATTCTTATCCCTTTGGATGTGCCTTGCGATGAACGGCTCTTAACTTGTCGATGGTATTGTGAGTGTAGACCTGGGTAGCGGCCAGACTGCTGTGGCCCAGTAGTTCCTTGACGGCATTGAGGTCGGCGCCGTTATTGAGCAAGTGAGTGGCAAAACTATGTCTGAGTACGTGAGGGCTTTTTTGCTGTACCGTGGTGGCCTCTCCAAGTATTTTGTTGACCAACGCCCAGGCATAGCGGGGGTACAGCTTGTTGCCCTTCTCGGTCAGCAGCAGCAGATCTTCGCGGCTCTCGAAAAGACCCCGCTTCTTTTGAATGTACTCCCCTATCAGTTGCACCATGTCGACAGTGAGTGGAAGTATTCGCTCCTTTTTCCCCTTGCCCAGTACTTTTAGCTGCGCCCTGGGCAGGTCGATCTGGCTCTCGCGAAGCTGGATCAGTTCGCTCAACCGCATGCCGGTGGTATAGAACAACGAAACCAGCATCCGGGTGTTCATTCCCTTCCAATCCTCGGCCGTCGCAGCCAGCAATTGCCCTAACTGAAGGGCTTCTTCTTCTTTGATGAATGCCGGCAAGCGACTTCCCATTTTGGGGGTCGTTACCTGCGCCATAGGAGAAGATGTGGTCTGCCCGGTCTTGAGCAGGTACTTATAAAATGATTTTAGGCTGGAGATCTTTCTGATCAGCGAACGGGCAGTAACACCTTGTTCCTTTAGTGAAGCGAGCCAACTTCTGATCATCACCGGCTTTACCTCTTCGAGAGAACCGACGCCCATCTGCTCTTGCAGGTATCCTTGCCAATCGGCAAGGTCACGATGATACGCTAATACTGTATTGGGAGAATAACGCTTTTCGAATTTCAGATAGCTACTAAACTTATCTGCCAACAATGCAATGGAAACAGAAGTAGACATCGCTATAAAACTAATCAATCCTGCGGGCCGAACATGAAAAAAGCTGCAGTGAAATGCTGCAGCTTTGAAATATGGTGATGTGAAACAGAATTAACTATCGAACTTTCCGTTGGCAAGCTGTTGCTTGTAGATGGCCTTGAGCACCTCCCCTCTTCTTTTTACAGAAGGCTTTGTAAAGCTTTGACGCTCACGAAGTTGAAGAAGAACTTTTGACTTCTCGAACTTCTTTTTATACTTCTTGAGGGCCTTGTCGATGTTCTCGCAATCTTTTGAATCGATGATGAGCATGGTTATACCTCTTTTGTTTGGAGGGGCGAAGTTAGGGGAAATTGATCATTTTAAAAAAATCTATTGGAGCGATTTTCCCTTGAGGGCCCCAGAGACCGCCTGGTCCATGGCCCGCTCGGCGTAGGGTCTGCTGATCTCGTTAAGAGCCTCGATCTGGCGTTGAATGAGGTCTTTATCGTCCAGGGTCAACGAAAGCTGCAAAGATTGCATGGCTTCGGCGGTGCGCAGCATCTCTTCTTGGGTCAGCAGCGATGCATTGCGCGCAATGAACTTTTCGGTTTGCCCGAGCAACAACTCTCCCTCTGTTCTAGCCTCGGTTAGCGCCCTGATCTTAATATCGTCTCCGGCATGCGTTATGCTTTCGAGCAACATGCGTTCTACCTCTGCATCCGTTAATCCGTACTGTGGTTTTACCTCTATACTCTGCTCGGCTCCGCTCCGCAGTTCTTTGGCCCTGACCGTTAAGATCCCATCGGCATTGATCAAAAAGCTGACCTCAACCTTGGGAAATCCGGCAGGCATGCCGGGTATACCTTTTAAATTGAACTCGGCAAGCTTTCGGTTATCGGCTACCAGATCGCGCTCTCCCTGAAAGACCGAGATGCGCATACTGCCCTGCCCGTCCTTTTGCGTGGTGTATTGTCTGGCCACTTTAAAAGGGATCTTTGAATTACGAGGAATCAGCACATCCATTAAGCCCCCCATGGTTTCAATACCCAGCGAAAGAGGCGTTATATCGAGCAACAAGAACTCTTTGTTATTTCCGGCCAGGATGTCGGCTTGCACCGCAGCACCTAATGCCACGACCTCATCGGGATGCAATGAATCGTGCAGCTTCTTTTTAAAAAAATCGCTCACCAGTTGTTTGACCAGTGGCACTCTTGTGGATCCCCCTACCATCACCACCTCGTCGATTTCTTTTGTGGTGAGTGCGGCGTCTTGCAAAGCCTTTTGACAGCAGACAACAGTGCGATCAATTAGCGGCGCGATAAGTTGCTCCAACTCGGGTTTTGTAAGGGATAGTGAAAGGTCGCCGGCCTTGACCGAAGTCTGTTGCGCTTGTGTTAATTCTCTTTTTGCTTCTTCTGCAGCCAGACGAAGCGAGGCAGAAAGAGTTTGATTTTCTTGGAGGGCCTTCTCTCCGATTTGGTATTTCGTTATCCAATACGACACGATGGCCCGGTCAAAATCATCGCCCCCTAAATAAGTATCGCCGTTGGTAGAAAGCACTTCAAAGATGCCGCCACTGATCCGTAGAATAGAGATATCGAACGTGCCTCCTCCCAGGTCATAGACCGCAATGATTTTTTGCTGACTGCTGTCTACTCCCATTCCATAAGCCAAACTGGCCGCAGTGGGTTCGTTGACGATACGCAGCACATCGAGTCCGGCGAGTTTACCGGCATCACGAGTGGCTTGTCGCTGGGCATCGTTAAAATAGGCCGGTACTGTAATTACTGCTTTGCTTACAGGCGTTTTGAGCATATGCTCTGCCCTGGCCTTTAATTCTTTTAAGATAAACGAAGAAAGTTCAACCGGCGAGTAGAAGCGATCGCCCATCTGGATCTTGACCAGACTGTCTTTGTCTTCGTCAAGTATCTTGTAAGCATAATGCTGCTGGTGATCTTTGATATCCCTGTATGATTTACCCAGCAACCGCTTTACGGAAAAAATGGTTCGCTCAGGATGCGTACGCAAAAAAGGTCTGGCTTGCTCCCCGATCAACAACTCGCCTTGCTCTCCAAAATAGACAAGCGAAGGCACCAGGGCCAGCCCCTCCTGGTCTTTCAACACAACGGGGTTACGACTCTCGGGATGCAAGATCGCCACCAAACTATTGGTGGTACCCAGATCGATCCCTACTATCATTTCTGGTTGCTGCAGACTACCGGTGGCAATATTGATTCCTATCTTGGGCATATAAAACAGGCCGCAAAACTAACGCTTAATTGATTGAGTGGTTCGAATTAATTGGGCAATAAGACGAGTTGGCCCTGCCCGAGTAAGTAAACGCCTCCTCTTTTTTCGTAGGGATGCTGCTCTCCGCTAATCGAAGAAGCGATCAAGCGGCAGAGATACACGCCACTGGCCAACCGATGTCCGAACTGGTTGGTCCCATCCCATCGAAATGACGTCACATTGTACCCCAATCGCAGCGGCCCGAGTGTAGTGGCAGGCACTTCACGGATCAATTGCCCACTGGCGCTATAAAGCTGCAACCTGATGTCTTGCGGAAGCGTGGTGCCTAATAGCGTAAAGGCGAATGAGGTTGTAGTAGTAAAGGGATTAGGATAAGATTTTATCTGCAGATCCACGCGGGGGGCACCCACTACGAAAGAGACACGGTAATCGAGTTGCCCGGCGCTATTGCCGTTTTTGTCTTTTCCGGCCACTACCAATTCGTACAGGCCCGGACTCAGCCAAGGTCTGAATTGCGCAGTAGCTTTATTGCTGGAACCAGTAGTGGCGCCAAAGAAACGAAGTGTATCACCGGCCCTGTAACTGATGCGACGAAGCTGGCCGGTTGGATAACGAAGCCATACCGTAAGTAATGAAGTATCATCCAACAACATCCACCTCGAATCGTCCCGCAACGAAATTTGAATATCCGGATTGGGCAGTATGGTATCGCGGTTAACGATCCTTTTACCATCGAATGTAACATCCAACAAAGGAGGCGTACGATCTGGTCTCACATAGAGCGAACGAAAGGCCAAATTATTGAAGTGGAATTGCTCTGGTTGATCATTCGAAGGATTGACCTCCAGAAAAACGGTATTGTTCCCAACCAGATCGGCAGTAGCCAAGCGGGCGCCTACACGAACGGTATCGCTCGGGGGCAAGGGCCTCGTCTTCGGCAATGGGATCACGCGAGTTAGATTGGATGCATCGGTGACCGTGAGGCGAACGGCGATACTATCGAAGGGTCGATCGCTGATATTGACAAAAGCCACTCGGTACTGATAGGGTTCCCCTTGCTCTACCGTATCCTTTACTGACAAGAAGAGATGAGGGGCCAAAGCGCCCTCCGGTACAGGCTGATGAGTTATTCTCCAATGAGAAAGTTGGTAAGGCGTGTAGTGCTGCATGTCTTGCGTTGTCATAGACAATTGCAGATACGGATAGCGAGTTGCATCGATCGTAGACAGTGATACCTGGCTTTGCTGAGGACGGATTCCCTCGAGCAGCAACGTTCTGCTACCCGTATGACTCATACCAAATAAATTCAGCGAAACAGAATCGGCCCCGGAAGACTCTGCCGTTCCTTGCCATTGTAATTGCTGCCAGCTACGCGCAGGACCAAGCACAGGTGACTGCACCTTACCAATCGTGTCGGTGGTAACGATCTCTGTCGCAAAAAATAACTGGTCATAAATACCATTACTGAACGCAAAGCGGGGAGCAAAGAGTTGTGGCTGATCTTTTTTGTATACAAACGCAAAGACTCTGTTGCGGTTAAATGAATCGATGGCGGTAAATCCCTGATCCTTGAGACGGTGATAGATAGAATTGCCTGCTCCCAGCCACTGCTGATCGTTTTTCCAATCCGGCGCATATGCATTGGAAGGATAGTTTGTCTCCATGATATTTCGAACGACCACATAATATCCCGCGGGCACGCTATCCAAAAAAGCGACCACCCTTCTTCTGACCGCAGTGTCAGTAACATTAAATTGAAAATTATATTCCGCGCCCACGGCTTGCTGCGCCGTTTGTACACAGACCGGATCACTGCCAAAGCGACCCGGACTGCCCGGTGCAGCGTTCACAATGGGTCGCAGCGTAACGGGATGAAGAATATTAAAGACCAGTCGGTTTCTGGCACAGGCGTACATTACCACATCCAAGCCGTTGAGCCCAAGGTAGAATCCGGCAAGTGCCGAAGTAGCGGTAAAGAAAACACCACTGCGAATATTCAGATTATTACTATTGGTAGTGTAATTCCACTGGCGAGAGAGGGAATCGAGTCTGACATCGGTCACTTGCGAAGAGAAATGTTGATAGAGATGTGACTGGTTGTACCCTGACCCATGATTGGACAGAAAAAGAAAGGAGGACTGGTTCCAGGTGGTAGTACCGCTCGCTACCACTGGAGCCACACGCCAGTAATAGACCGTATTGTTGCGGTAAGCTACGGAAGGAGTAAACTGAACAACGCCTCCGGATGACTGCACCGTTTGTTGAAGCAGCAACGGAGAATTAAAAAGTGTGGTCGTATCGATCTCGAAGCGATAGTTGCGCAACGTGCTGTAGGGATTGGCCGTTGAGGCGCTGAACACGACCGAGCTACTTCCCACGATCGAGAAAGGAGCCGGCAGCACCGGTCGAAGGTCTTCGTCTATAATGTAAAAAGAGACCGAAGCGCAATTATTGGTCTCTGACAATTCCGCATAACGGTTGTCGGGATCAACGCACACGGTAAGGGTAGTGAGTCCCTTATCGCGGCTTGCGACAATAGGCAGCTGGTAGATCAGAGAATCGAGCGCAAACAAGCGGTTGATCGTATCGCGTTGAACCATTACGGTCGTGCCATCGGGATAGGTTCGCTGCAACTGAACCACTACCGGGCCCGCAACGGCCTTTGCCGCATTCTTAATTGTGGCAGACAAAGAGAATCTTCCATCGGCAACAGAAACCAATGTAGGATTGACTCGCAGTTGCTGTGTCGCGATCACAAAATCGGGTTGCGGCGCACTACCATAAAAACGCAGGGCCGGATCTCCGTTCAAGGCTGTTTGCTCACAATGAATACGCGCAAAAAAATCACCCTGCCCTGCCAACGACATCGTTCGTATCAAAGATTCGTTGATTAAGTCTCCTACGGTAGCACCATAGCGAGTAGTGGCAGCCGCCTTTAGCAGTTCGGTGTTTTGCAACTCCAGATAACTTACCAACCCCAGGCTGGTAGAAGCAATGGTAGCGATGCCCCCGCGCTGATCGGCCAGCACAAAGCGCTCGGAGATGGTTTCTTTTTCGATAAGGCGCGTAGTATTGAAATTAAAGAGGTTACCCGCACGACATCCCAACATAATGTAAAAAGGATACTTTCCCTGGTTATTGTATCCTTCGGGATTATCGAGATTGTATTCGAGTGTGTTGGCCGTGGAGTGTCCAAAGTAAGTCATCATCCCAATACCTTCTTCGAAGAGATCGTACATGCGTGAGGCACTCAGCTGGGCAACGGGCGCCGGACTTAGTTTGCTAAAATCATGAATGGTGGCTCCATAAAAAGTATCCTTTAATACCGATGCGAAACGATTCATGGAAGAGGTTATGACAGACCCCAAAAAATCATCGCCGACACCAACGATATGTACCACATTCTTGGTCCATGCCCGCTGCGAGGCAGGCACCGCAAAACTATTCAGCACCGCTTCCGTCTGCACTACTTTGGCCAGATACGCAGCAATTTCTTCTGCATTGATCACCGAAAGTCTTCCGATACCTACGCGGGGTTGCATCGATACCCCCGGATCGGTCACCAGTAACACATCAGAGGCCGGTGAACCAAACGTGGGTATAAAAGAAAGTTTCGCCAGATCAGGGTTCGATTCCAACGACCGGTCGATGGTATAGACCACCCCTTTGCCGATCAGAAAAACCGATCGAAGCGGTTGTGCAAAACGAGCTCTGGCAAAGCGAACAAAATTGCGGATCGACTCGGGATGCTTTTTGATACCGTAAGCAAACTGATCTTCTAGCTGATCGATAAAGTAGATGTTGGCCAAATAGGATCCGCCGGCAGCTGATGACCTGAACTGTCTGTATTGCTCCAGCACAGACACGCCCCCCGCCGTTCTCTCCAAAGCCGGATGAGAGATGATGAGGTAGTTCCCTTGACGGGCGGGTTGACTATAATCTATGAATTGACGTTGCGAAAAGGCACTCACGACCTGCGCTGCTTGCCCCCCGATCAACAGCAATTTTCTTTCGAGCAAAGCAGGTTGTAATAGCACCCTTACACGACCTTCGGCATCGAGCAAGGTCTGGTAACGCTGCCCGTTGGAGAGGTCATACAAAATAGGCGCAGCTCCTCCGTGCGTGACTCCCTCTATTTCCAAGTATCGCTCCACAGAAGAAGAGGGTAAATAGAACAAGAAGCGATCAGCGCCCCCGAAATGAAACCGTCTTGCATACTCCAGTTCGATCTTGCCCAACACCATGCGATCAGAGCCGACGGTTTGCTGGTTAGAGACAGATACTGTCAACCCTCCCGAAGAAAGTGCGTCGGCAGCAAGCGATAGATTCCACTTGGCATAGGCAAATTGAGATAGCGGCTGTGTCTGTAATAATGTGCCGCCCGCTCTGATCTCTACCGAGCGGTTATTGGGCGCATTGCCTGCCGCATGCACCATCAATTTTGGCGCAGGTGCACCCGCACCCGAAAATGCAAATAAATTAGTGTATTGCTCCGAACGGACTTGACCGCCAGAAAGGTCCGAAGAAGTCCACCCTTCTCCCTGGTCAAAGGCAGAGGAGTAAAGATAACTACCTGCCAGTTGGGCAAGACCCTCGTTTATGCGCTCGCGGTAATAACTTCCGGTACGATGAATAAAGAAGGGAACAGGTGTGAGACCAGAGGGAATCACATTCGACATGCTACGCAACCGCTGTGGCGTTACCGAGGCATCGACCGTTAGAAAGAAACTGGCCGAGTCGGTAAACAAACTCCAGGTATCATGCAGCTGATGATCCGTTACACGATACAGCCGCTGGTCTGCCTTGCCATCGTTGGCCTCCGCCCAAAATTCCATGAACCCATTGGCAGGTAGCAACCCGTTGGGTTGTGAAGTGTAGAGAGGAACCTGTTGCCCGTTGCGCCATAACACAAATTGTTCGACCGGAACCTGCCCCCATCCCATTGCCACCAAGGCCGGTTGTTCAATACGGTAAAGGCCTGTTTGACCGATCCTGAACTTTTGGTATGTAAGTGAATAGTTGATCCATTCATTTTGAAAGGGCTGTGTAGCACCTTTTTCAGGCGAGCCGAGCAGCAGCAACAGCATGGAGCACACAGCGAGCAGAATGGATCTCATGGGGTAAGCGTAAAGTTAGGATTCTATGGATAGATTGTAAAGGTCGTACAGTACATTTGCAAAAACGATCAGCAAATGCACTTGCTCGATGAACTCAGCTGGAGGGGAATGATCCACGACATGATGCCGGGCACCCGCGAACAACTGGACCGCGAGATGACGACCGGCTACATTGGCTTCGATCCCACCGCAGACAGTTTACACATCGGAAGCCTTGTACCGATCTTATTGCTGGTGCACTTTCAACGAGCCGGCCACAAACCCATCGCTTTGGTGGGCGGCGCTACCGGAATGGTCGGTGACCCCAGCGGAAAAAATGAGGAAAGGAACCTACTTACAGAAGACATCCTCCTTCATAATACAGCAGGGGTAAAAGCACAACTCGAACGATTTTTGAATTTTGATCGCTCCTTGCCCAATGCGGCCGAGATGGTCAATAATTATGATTGGTTCAAAGAAATTTCTTTCATCGATTTTTTGCGCGACACCGGAAAACACATTACCGTCAACTACATGATGGCCAAAGACAGTGTTAAAAAAAGGATCGAGGGAGAGACCGGGATCAGCTATACGGAGTTTGCCTATCAATTGATGCAGGGATACGATTTTTACTGGCTTTATCAGCACAAAAATTGTAAACTGCAAATGGGAGGCAGCGACCAATGGGGCAACATGACCACTGGAACCGAATTAATCAGAAGGAAAAGTGGCGGTGAAGCTTTCGTGTTTACCAATCCGCTGATCACAAAAGCGGATGGTGGCAAATTTGGAAAGACCGAGGCCGGCAACATCTGGCTTGACCCCGCCAAAACCACCCCCTATCAGTTCTACCAATTTTGGCTCAACGCAAGTGATGAGGATGCCAAAAAATGGATCAGCATTTTTACCTTTTTAGCTAAGAGTGAGATCGATGGACTGTTACAGCAGCACGAACAAGATGCCGCAGCGCGCCTGTTGCAAAAGAGATTGGCAGAAGAAGTAACTCGTTTTATTCACGGACAGCAAGAATTGGAAAAAGCCATCGCCACCACACAAAAACTTTTTCTCAACCAGCAGGCGCCTGCCGAATCGCTCAGCGAAGAGGACCTCGCCTCGATGGAAGGAGTAGTTCACATTCGGTTCGCGCTGCAGGATCTGCAGCAAGGGATCGATGTCGTTAGCTTTTTGGCCCAATCGGGTATCTTACCCAGCAAAGGCGAAGCCCGCAAACTTGTACAGGGGGGAGGCATCAGCATCAATAGAAAAAAAGTAGAAAGCACCGATTGGTCCGTTGGCCCCGAGCTCTTGCTGCATGGTAAGTATCTGCTGGTGCAAAAAGGGAAAAAAAATTACTACCTGGCTGAAGTATCCTGAGGCCTAAAATCTTTTAAAACCTTTTGGGTAAAAACAGGGATAGCCCTATTTTTGCATCCCGTTCGAAAGAACGTTCGGATTGACCCATGGTGTAACGGTAGCACTACAGATTTTGGTTCTGTCTGTTAAGGTTCGAATCCTTATGGGTCAACAAAAACCCGACACGATGTGTCGGGTTTTTTTATTGAAACGCGTACAACGCTTGCGTTGTTAAGCGTTGAGATAAAAAAACCAACGCCCGCGTTAGCGGGCAGGGTTTTTGTTGACCTCCCCCCCGGCATCACTGAGCCCCAAAGGGGCGAAGTAATCCTGGCCCGCGTTAGCGGGCAGGGTTTTTGTTGACCTCCTTACCCTTGTTTGGTAAAGGCCCGAACCCCTTCAATAAACTGATCGAGTTGACGCGTGGTGGTGTACACATTGGGCGTAACCCTGATGCCATTGATATTTTCCCACTGAATGGCCACCGTGTGCACCTTGTATTTTTCCAGCAAAAAGCGATCGAGCTCACCGGGTGTCTTACCCGTGACCGACATGTTACCGATCGCGCATCCCCACCGGGGATCCATTGAGGTATGCAGATTTACTCCGGGCAGGGAGCGTACCCTTTCCATCCAATAATTTTTTAAATAGTGCAGTCGCTGCTGCTTTCGTCTTATGCCAAGCATCTCATTGAACTCAATGGCCTTTCCAATAGCTTGCTCAATAAAGAAGGGCCGAGTACCCAGGGCCTCGAACTTTCTGATGTCATCACTTTTGGGCGAGTCATTGGCAAACAACGGGTAGATGCCGGCGATCTTTTCTTTTCTTACATAAAGCATCCCACTGCCAATGGGAGCGTACAGCCATTTGTGCAAACTGGTCGCAAAGTAATCGGCCTCGAGGTCGCGAACCGAAAATTCGAGATGCGCAAAACTATGCGCTCCGTCAACGACCACCTCAATACCTCTTCGGCGCGCCTCTTGTGCAATCTTCGCCACCGGCAAGATCTGGCCGTTCCAATTAATGACATGCGTAAGGTGCACCACTTTGGTCTTTGGCGTAAATGCATTGACGTACTGACGCACCAGATAATCCTCGTCTTCAGAAGGAAGCTCCAGATTGACCCAGACCATCTTGATGCCATTTCTGATAACACGCTGGTTCCAGGCATTGACCATATTGGGATAATCCTGTCTGCTGGCCACAACCTCATCACCCGAAGAAAGGGTCATACCGAAAATGACCGTCTCAAGCCCTTCCGAAGAATTACGGTTTATGGCGATCTCATCGGCGCTGCAACCAGCGAGCCTGGCGAGCTGTTGACGTAGGGGTTCCCTCCCCTGATCGAGAATGCGCCACATATAGTACGAGGGCGACTCGTTGCTGTAGTCATAATAACGTTTCATGGCCTCTTGCACCGTGCGGGGAGCCGGTGACACACCCCCATTATTCAAATTGATGAGGCCGGGCGAAACCGTAAAGGCCTGCTGCACCTGGTACCAAAAATCCTCATCGGTAAGAAGTGTTTGATCTGGTTGTTGGCGGGCCCACCGAAAGAGCGGTTCCAGCGCCGACGAATTGGGCATACCGGCCATTATACCCGCTGCAGACAGCAGGCCGGCCTTTTTGAAAAATTCTCTTCTGGCTTGTGCAGACATGGCATCGATTTAGGTATTGAATGTACAAAAAGACAGACAACGCGCTAAACTCTCTCGCCAATCCTTGATGGGTACCCCAAACGCCTGGGTAATCTTGGTCTTGTCGAGTACCGAGAAGGTTGGGCGACGGGCCGGTGTGGGATATTGATCGGTGCTAATACCCTCTATAGGAACGGTGGATCGTTGCAACTCGGCAATGGCCACCGCAAAATCGTACCAGCTGATATTTCCGGAATTACTATAGTTGTATATTCCTGGCTTCCAGTCTTTTGCGGAGGTTATCGAAAGTATTGCTTCAGCAAGGTCCGCGGCATATGTAGGCGATCCGAACTGGTCATTAACAACAGACAAAGAGGGCTTTTCTTGCAGCAGACGCAAGATGGTTTTCACGAAATTCTTTCCGAACGACGAGTATACCCAAGAGGTTCTGATAATGATAGAATCGGGGTTGAATTGCAGCGCAAGCTTCTCTCCTTCGCATTTGGAGGCTCCATAAACGGACTGCGGAGAACAAGGATCACCTTCTTTGTAAGGTCTCTTGGCAGTGCCATCAAAAACATAATCGGTAGAGATATGAATAAAGCGACAATGCTGCTGCTGGCATATGGCCGCGAGCACCCCTACCGCCTCTGCATTGATCTGGTAGGCCAGCTCTTTTTCCGATTCGGCCTTATCAACCGCCGTATACGCGGCACAATTGATCAGGTAATTCGGATGCACAGCCTCAAAGTAGTTTCGCACCAACTCGAAATGATGAATGGGTAGATCTTCTCTGGACAGAAATAAAAAATCAAACTGCGGCCAAGCTTTTTCGAGTTGCCGCAATTCCTTTCCGAGCTGACCGTTGGCACCGGTAACAAGTACTTTGGGCTTATTATTTTCTGCTGAGGATGTACCCATAACGTTTACTACGGTTCTTTAAAATACAAAGGGAGAGTCCAGCTCTTTGAGCAGCGGCAACACCTTGTCTTTTTCTGAGACGATCGTCCGATCGGCAGGGATCATCCAGTTGATGGCCAGGTCGGGATCAGTAAACAAAAAGCCTTGCTCACTAGACTTATTGTAGAATGCATCACATTTGTACAACACTTCTGCTTGCTCGCTAAGTACGGAAAAACCATGGGCGAATCCCTTGGGCACGAGCAGCTGTTTTTTATTTTCTGCCGATAGCTCTATTGCAAACGATCTACCGAAGGTGGGCGAACCCTTTCTGATATCGATCGCTACATCGAGGATACTACCACGCAGCACCCTGACCAATTTTGTCTGCGCATAGGGAGGCATCTGAAAATGTAACCCCCTTATGACACCGTATTGCGAAGAGGACTGATTGTCTTGCACCCAATGAATATCGATACCCTCTTGCTGAAATATAGATTGATTGTACGATTCAAAAAAATAACCCCTTGCATCGCTGTGCACCACCGGTTCAAAGACAAGCAGGTCGGGAAGTTCGGTTTTTATAAAAGGCATATCAGAGGGTCCAGTAGTTTCGTTGATTGATCTTGTTTCTATAGATCCCGTTCAGGTCCGCAACAAGCGCTCCGGTTCGGGTTCGTTGGCAAAAATAGTCTTCATCGAGCGTATAATACGCAGCATGATCGGCCGCTATTACGATAATGTCATAGTCGACTTTTTCTGTCTGTACAAGCGTGAGGCCATATTCTTGTTGCAGGGCGGCTGCATCGGCCAGCGGATCGCTTAGATCGATATGACAGCCCAGCTTCATCAACTCCAATGCCACTTCTGCGATCTTGGCATTTCTTACATCCGCTACGTTTGCCTTGAAGGTTACGCCCATAATCAAAATACGAGCGCTTTTCTTATCAACCCCTGCTTGCTCTAAATGCGCAAGCAGCCGCTTCACGATCCGGGCCTTAACCATCTCGTTAATACGACGCGCCTCTGCCACCAAAGTGGGCGAGAAAGACACCTGACTGGCCTTGTGCAGCAGATAATAGGGATCAACACTAATGCAATGTCCGCCGGCAAGCCCTGGGCGAAACGGTAAAAAATTCCATTTGGTAGCAGCCGCCTGCCATACTTCGCCCGTAGGGATATGTAAGCGCTGGTACAATTCAGCAAGCTGGTTCATGAGTGCAATATTGACATCTCGCTGAATGTTCTCTGTGATCTTTGCAGCTTCGGCGACCTTAATGGATGAACAAACAAAGACCCCGGCCGGAACAATTACATCGTATATAAACTTTACGACATCAAGCCATTTTGCATCGCTTGCCGCGACCAATTTCGTAACGCTTGCAAGCGTGTGTATGCGATCGCCCGGATTGATCCGCTCAGGAGAATACCCCATTCCAAAATCTATCGTACCCTTTAATCCGCTATGCTCTTCCAAAATGGGTATACAAAACTCCTCGGTACAACCGGGATACACAGTGCTCTCGACAATAACAAGGTCTCCTCTCTTTAGCACGGCTCCAACAGTGCGCAGCGCGCTTTGCAGATACTGCAGATCGGGTTCGGATTGCTCGTTTACGGGAGTGGGCACTGCAATTATGTAACAGCAGGCCTTATGTAACATGCCAGGAGTTGAGTCGAGATGCATGGGGGCAGTGCCTTTCGAGGCGTTGACGCTTTCGCCCGTACGGTCTACTCCATTGAGCAGATCAGATACCCGTTGCTCGTTGGGGTCGTACCCTATTACTTCGAAATGCTCACTCAACGCGTTGGCTAAGGGCCAACCGGTGTATCCCAGCCCCAGCACGGCAATAAGAGCGGTTCGCTGCTGAAGTTGCTCGATAAGGGATGTTGACATTACATTCAGCTTTTAAAAAAATCCAACACACCCGCTTCGATGCACGACAACTGCTCTTGATCAAGCTCGGTATGAATGGGCAAAGAGATGACCTGCTCGGTCAGCAGATCGGTAACGGGTAAGGAACAGGCTTCTGTCTGAAAAGCAGCGAACATTTTCTGGCGATGACCTGGCACGGGATAATAGATCATCGAAGGGATGGAGCGGGCGGCCAGAAATTCGGCCAAGGCATCTCTTCTTCCATTTGTAACACGCAACGTATACTGATGATAGACATGTGAGCAGTATGAAGCTTTTTGAGGCGTAATCAACGAGGCACATTCGGCAAAGGCCCGGTTATAAAAATCTGCAGCTGACTGACGAGCCGCATTGTATTGATCGAGTCGTTTTAGCTTTACGTTGAGTATGGCGGCCTGTATGGTGTCGAGACGGCTATTACAGCCTACCACATCGTGGTAATATCGCTTGCTTTGGCCATGGTTGGCTATCATCTGAATACGAGCGGCCAAGGCATCATCATTAGTAAATAGCGCTCCCCCGTCTCCAAAGGCACCGAGATTCTTGGATGGATAAAAAGAAGTACAGCCGATGGCACCCAAGGTGCCGGTCTTCTTTTTTTGCCCATTGTCAAAGAAATAATCGCATCCAATGGCTTGGGCATTGTCTTCTATAACGGCAATTCCATAACGCTCGGCTATAGCCAGGATCTCTTGCATCGGAGCCGCATGTCCGTACAAATGAACCGGCACGATGGCTCGGGTCTTTTTAGTGATGGCCTTCTCTAGTGCTACAGGGTCCATGCAAAAAAATTGCGGATCGACCTCTACGAACACTGGCTTCAACCGAAGCAATGCGATCACCTCTGTGGTGGCGATATAGGTAAACGAAGGTGTAATGACCTCATCACCCGGCTGTAGATCAAGAGCCATGAGTGCGATCTGCAAGGCATCAGTCCCGTTGGCGCAGGGTATTACATGCTTTACCGAGAGATACGTGGCCAGCTGCGCAGCAAAATCTCTGACGGCCGGCCCATTAATAAAAGCAGAGGAGTTCATCACATCTAAAACGGCCTGGTCGACCTCATCTTTGATGTGACCGTACTGGGTTTTGGTATCTACCATTTGCAATGCACGCATACTGGAAATTTACTGTTCGCAAAACGGAAACAAAAGTAATGAAATAGCGGTGCATTCAGCCGGATGACGCTACCTTTGCCTTTAGCATAAACAGACTTTTTGCCGGTACTTTTTTATCACATTTTTCTGGGCCTGTTTCGCCTGACCCTGTGGCTGGCCTCACCCTTTTATACGAAGGCACGTCTTTGGAGAGAAGGTCGTAAAGGCGTTATGCAATACTTGCAACAACACATCGGCGCTGCCGATAAAGTGATCTGGATGCATTGCGCCTCGCTGGGTGAGTTCGAACAAGGAAGACCCCTTTTAGAAGCACTTCGCAGCCAATACCCGACCTACCGAATACTGCTGACTTTTTTTTCTCCCTCAGGCTACGAAGTACAAAAGAACTACAAAGGGGCTGACTGGGTCTGTTACATGCCGCTCGATGGACCGCGAACGGCCAAACGCTTTCTTTCCATTACCCACCCCGAACTGGTGATCTTCGTAAAATATGAGCTCTGGTTCTTTTACCTGAAAAAAATTTTTTACCAAAAGATCCCACTGCTGCTGGTGTCGGCCCTTTTTAGGGAAGACATGAATTTCTTTAAGTGGTATGGAGGACTATCGCGAAAAATGCTGGTTCGCTTTCAACATTTATTTGTGCAAAACGAATCGTCGCTTCAATTACTTAAGCAAATCGGACTGCATCAAAATAGCTCGGTAGCAGGAGATACCCGCTTTGACAGAGTCATTACCATTGCCGAGCAAGCTCAACCGATAGAAGGAATCGAAGCCTTCAAATCTGACCAGCCATTGTTAGTTGCGGGCAGTACCTGGCCCGAAGACGAGAGAGCGATTCAAGAGGCACTCGCCGACCCACAGCTGCGTTCACTCAAACTCATTGTTGCACCCCACGAAATCTCAACCCAGCACATTGCGCAATTGAAAGAACTTTTTCCAAGTGCGGTCTGCTATAGTACCTGGGAAAAGGAACGTACCACCTCAAGGGTGTTGATCATGGACAACTACGGAATGCTTTCTCGCTTGTATCGCTACGCAACGGTGGCATATATCGGCGGAGGACTTCATAGGCCAGGTATTCACAACACACTGGAAGCAGCGGTCTACTGCATACCGGTACTCTTTGGCCCACAGCATAAAAAACATGCCGAAGCAGTTGCACTTATAAAAGCGGGAGGCGCCTTCTCTTTCGGCTCTGCCGAACATCCCTCCGATCTAAAAACGATCTTAAGCGACCTGCTGCATCAACCGGCACAGTGCAAGGAAGCCGGCCGTAAGTCAGGTGAATTTGTTAAACAACAAGGCGGAGCCACCCACAAGATCATCCATTACATTCAGGAAAATCGTCTGCTTACCAATTGATCAAGCAGCATAGCGGCCGGGCTGTCTTTTTGATAACCAGGCTTTGACTTTAGCTCGCGCTCCATCCAAAAAGAAGCCTCAGCCAGAATACTAAAGGAATCTAGCGTTTTGATAGCTTGTTCGAATTTCTTTTCGTCTCCTTCAAAAAGTTCCTGCATCAACAAGAAACGGTCATTGATACCGATCGCCTTTTTTAGGTCCTTTATCGGCTCACGACTCAGTGTGTCGGCCAACACAGGCTGCACATCGGTAATTCGATCGTTGACAGAAACGGGGGCCGGGCCACCGGACGATGCACCTTGGGCGGGCATCATCACAGCGATCTTTGCGGTGCCCAAATGAAGTGTTTGGCCAGCACCGGTCGAAGTAAGTTCGTCTTGTAACTGACGAACCGTTTGCAATAAAACATCGGGAGACTCCTTTTGCTGGTGCTGCTGTTTGAGTGTATTGATGAGCAAATCGATTCGATCCATTCCAGTATCTTTGAGCGATTCGTAAAGTTACGGCACGAAAGTAATTTATCGCAACAAGTTATGTTTATCGAACCTAATACAAGGGGTCTTGTAAGGGGAAGCCTCGAAGTGATCTGCGGATCGATGTTCAGCGGCAAGACCGAAGAGCTGATCAGACGATTAAAGCGGGTTCGGATCGCCAACCAGCGTTTACTGGTCGTAAAACCAGTGATCGATACGCGCTATGGCCAAGAAAAGATCGTATCGCACGACACCAACTCATTCGTCTCTACTCCCATTGAGGACCCTGAACAGATCCTTACACTTGCCCAAGACGTCGAAGTGGTCGGAGTGGATGAGGCCCAGTTCTTCGATAATAGCATCACAGAGGTATGTGAAAGACTAGCCACCGCGGGGGTACGAGTTATCGTAGCCGGACTCGATATGGACTATTTGGGAAAACCCTTTGGGCCCATGCCGTTGCTGATGGCCAAGGCCGATCACGTAACAAAACTTCATGCGATCTGTGTTCGCTGCGGTGCCATGGCCAATTATTCTTTTCGTATTGCGGCCGGGGAAGACCAGGTGTTGCTGGGAGCCACCGATAGTTACGAACCGCGTTGCAGACAATGCTATGCACAACCCTGACCGGTAAATCATGAAGCGTATTCGCACCCTGCTTGCTAAAGAACTATTGCTTGAGACCAGGCAACAATACAGCTTTTACGGACTGCTGCTCTACATCGGCACTACCCTTTTTGTTCTGTTCATGGCCATCGACGAGCCCGATGCGGCCATTTGGAACGGTCTGTTCTGGGTCAACCAGCTTTTTATTTGCATCAATGCCGTTGCCAAAAGTTTTTTGCAAGAAAGTCGTGGCCGCATGCTGTATTTCTACACCCTGACCAGCGCCACCGACTTCTTGCTTTCAAAACTACTGTTCAACGCTCTGCTGATGTTGCTCATGAGTAGTATTAGTCTGCTCCTTTTCACTTTATTGCTGGGCAACCCCATGCAACAGGCCAGCCACTTTATTGGCTTGGTTTTACTGGGAGGGATCAGTCTGAGCCTGGTATTTAGTTTTCTGGCCGCGATCGCAGCCAAGGCCCAGCAAAATGCTGCCATCATGGCCATTTTAGGGTTTCCTGTTATTATACCGCAACTGGTACTACTGATGAGACTTTCAAGCGCCACATTCAGTCCACTGCTCACGGTCTCATGGTCTGCCGTTGGGCTGTTGGTAGCCCTCGACGTATTGATCGTATTGATGGCAGTGATACTTTTTCCGTTCTTATGGAAAGATTAAGATATGATAACGCGCAAACGACCCTATCTCCGTAATTTTGCAGCTGCAACAGCATGAAGAAGAATTGGTGGAAAATATTGTCGGCCCTTTTGCTTGTCTACACCATTGTAGCGGGACTACTGGGTCCGGTTCCAACGCTGCCCTTGTTGCAAGAAACGATTCGCAACCTTTACTTTCATGTTTGCATGTGGTTTGCGATGATGATACTCTTTACCGTATCGGTCGTATACTCCGTAAAATATCTTCGAAGCCTCAACCTGGTGCATGATGTATATGCCCGAAACTTCGCCGTTGTAGCGATGGTCATGGGAATACTGGGATATGCAACCGGTGCCATTTGGGCATCATATACCTGGGCCGATCCCAATAAACCATTGATCAATTCTTTTAGCACCATTGCCAGAGATCCCAAATTGATCGGTGCCGCCATAGCCCTTCTCGTTTATTTCGCCTACCTGATCTTACGCGACGCTGTTTCCGATATCGATAAAAGAGCACGCATCAGTGCGGTCTATAATATTTTTGCTTACGCGATCCTTTTTCCTGCCATTTGGATCTTGCCACGCATTCTCCCGAGCTTACATCCGGGCAACGATGGCAATCCGGCCCTTGATGTAAAAAACGATATCAGCTCCTCGATGCGAATCGTATTTTATCCGGCTGTGATCGGCTGGACCTTGCTGGGCGTGTGGATCGCCACCATCAAGATCAGAATGCAATTACTTTCTCACAAAAAAATGATGTCATGAAAATAGCATCCATCCTCTGCTCACTTGTGGCTACTTTCTTGCTGATGACCGATGTGGCCGTTGCCCAGCCGGCCACTACAGCGATGGCCGATCTGATGCGCAGCGAAGGTCGAATCTATGTTGTAATCGCGGTCATGCTTACCATCTTGGGAGGATTGCTGCTATACCTTGTAAGACTCGATAGAAAGATCTCCCGACTCGAAAAAGAATAAACTTGCCTTTTCCATACGATTGCTAATGTTTAAACCTTGAACCATGTCAGACAAACACTACAGTTTTTTTGGAGCCGTAGAAAAAAGCTTCGACAAAGCCGCCAAGTTCACGAAATGGGACAGTGGTCTGCTTAATCAGATCCGCCAATGTAATTCAGTGCTGCAACTGCGCTTCCCCATTAAAAGAGACAATGGCACCATAGAGGTCATTGAAGCCTACCGTGTACAACACTCCCACCACAAAACGCCTTGCAAAGGAGGTATTCGATTTGCAGCCGAAGTCAATCAAGACGAAGTAATGGCCCTGGCCGCCCTGATGACCTACAAGTGCACCATCGTTAACGTGCCCTTTGGAGGAGGAAAAGGAGGCATCAAGATCGATCCCAAAAAATATTCGGTCAACGAACTGGAACGTATCACCCGCCGCTACACCTCGGAGCTGATCAAAAAGAATTTTATCGGACCCGGTACCGATGTACCCGCTCCCGACTACGGAACAGGAGAAAGAGAGATGTCTTGGATCTTGGATACATATGTCTCTATGCGCCCCGGCGAAGTAGATGCAGCAGGATGCGTAACCGGTAAGCCTGTTACACAAGGTGGCGTACGCGGAAGACGCGAGGCTACCGGACTGGGTGTATTCTACGGCACCCGCGAGGTGTGCAACCTTCCTGACCTGATGAAAAAACTAGGATTACCCGTTGGCATAGAAGGTAAAAGAGTAATTGTGCAGGGGCTGGGCAATGTGGGCTACTGGGCTGCAAGATTCTTTGAACAAGCTGGCGCCAAAATAGTAGGACTCGCCGAATACGAAGGAGCGATCCTCAGCGACAAAGGGCTCGATGTAGATGCGGTATTCCAACATCGTAAAAAGACTGGCTCCATTCTTAATTTTCCCGGTGCGACCAATGTCGCCAACTCCTTCGATGCACTCGAAGCAGATTGTGATATTTTGATTCCCGCCGCCCTCGAAAATGTGATCAACGCTGAGAATGCACCCCGCATCAAAGCTAAAATTATCGGGGAGGGCGCCAATGGCCCGCTTACTCCCGAAGCCGATGAGGTGTTTGCCCAAAAAGGTGTGATCGTGATCCCCGACATGTACTTAAATGCAGGCGGTGTGACCGTATCATATTTTGAGTGGCTCAAAAATCTGAGCCATGTTCGATACGGCAGAATGGAGAAGCGTTTTACAGAGAACGTGAATACCACCATATTGAACCAGATCGAACAACTCAGCGGAAAAACAGCCGATACCAAGGCAAGGGAACTCATCAAACACGGACCCGATGAAGTAGACCTGGTCTACAGTGGACTGGAAGAGACCATGATCAATGCCACGCACGAGATCATGAACACCTGGAAAGAAAATCCAGCCATTCCCGATATGAGAACCGCCGCCTACGTGGTCGCCATCAACAAAGTGGCCACCATTTATGCCGAGCTGGGTATCTTCCCATAACATCTTCAACACATCTTATACAAAGCTGTCTCCTTACAGAGACAGCTTTTTTATTTGACCATGCCCCTACGCTCAAGCATCGATCAATTGACAGCCTGCGCCGGCCGAAATATGCCCCATCCCCATCGCTGACTTTTGTTGGGGAAATAACTGCTGTGCTCTTGCAATTTGGCAACCAACTCTGTGCTACTGAACCAAGGGTAACGACTCCACACCAATGCTGCCATACCAGCCATTGATGCGGTGGCTACCGAAGACCCCCCGATGGTAGAGGGCGCATCGCCACTATCAGAAACAGTGAGTGGATGCTTTTTATCGGCAGCCCTTTCCATAACGACCACAAAATCTACTTCGGGTCCGCTATGACACGCTTCACAAGCCTCAAACGGAGTGCCCTGTCTGATTCCGGTAACAGCCTGTACCTCGCTCATGGAAGCCGGAAAGATCACGCCCGCCCACCCTGCTGTAAAAGGCAAAGAGGTGCCTGCAGCACAAAAAACCACCTTCCCCTTTGAACGGGCATACAAGATCGCATCCCTGATTTGAGAACTGACCGTAATGCGTCCCATGCTCATGCTAATGATCCTCACATCAGAGCGATTGGCTGCCAACACAAAGGCATCACTTACGCCCCGTACCTCGCGAGCAGCATCGATAAAAACATCTTCTGCTGCTCGGCAAGAGATCAGATTCGCATTATAAGCCACGCCCACCATATTGCCGTCGGTACCTCGAGGAGCAGCCAGCACCCCCGCCATGGCCGTACCATGCCCACAGCGATCCTCTGGTGTCTCAGGGGGACCCACGTTGATGATCCCCAACAATTGCTTGCGAGGAAGGGTCACGATCCTTTCTAGTCTCCTCTTTTGCGAAAGCCCTTGATTGAACTGCGATCCCAGGTTCTCTTGTTCGTAGCTGATACCGGTATCGATCAAAAAAACACTGATGCCCGCCCCGGATACCACTCGCCAGGCATCAAGCAAACCATGGTGCGGATAATTCCAAGATGCCTTTGCAAATGGGCTGACCACACCGTAATCCATGCCGGCTACCAGCGACAGATCGGGTAGATTGGCCGAACATCCGCTTTGTCTCTCTGTGAAAGTCGAATACAATAGCGTCTCGTAATTCATCGGCTCCAGATAACGAACCAGCGAAGAATAACGAAGTGCCCGCATTGTTTCAAAAGATGTAATGCGAATATTAACGACAGGCAAGATATTATCCGGCCAGCGTTCAAGCCCGCTTCGCTCAACGGCTGGATCATACTTTTTTTCGAGCGAGTAAACCAGGTCGAGTAGCTGCTCTCTCACAGCAGACCTACCCCCGGGATCGTCTTTGGCAGACGAACGATCATCCATACTGGGGTGATAGCCCATTGAAACGATATGATCGGACTGTGCGATGGCGCTCCATAGCATTCTGTCAGAGGCGGTCCTCCACTCAAACTGCCCGAATTGTTTGATCTGTCGGGTAATTAAATAATTGATGGAATCTTTCGGCATCAATTTATCGGGTGGCGCTTGTACCGATAACTTGTCTACCGATTTCTGACAAGACCACAGCAGCAAACAGCAACCGGCGTATAAAATAGATTTTTTCATAGAAAAGGTTTGTACCGGTCAAAATAGCCGGGAACCTTTTCTATTGCCAGTGAATTAAACGGCGAATTCAGGTATTTTTCTCAATGAGATCGCTTGCCTTCCATCGCGCTCCCATCCCATACAATGCGATCCGTTCGTAATGAGCAGGTAGCGAACAGGAATACTCATATTGTAGCGGAGCAGTTGTTCAAACACGCTTTCGTCGAGTGCCACGCTCTGCGCCTTACACTCGATCATCATCCAGGGCTGGTGATGACGGTCATAGATCAGTATATCGAATCTCTTTTGCAAATCGCCCAGTGCAATGGATTGCTCTACGGCGATCAATGAAGCAGGATACTGGTGTGTTTCGATCAGAAGTTGCAAGAACTGCTGTCTGACCCATTCTTCCGGACTAAGATGCACCCATTTTCTTCTAATTGGATCAAAAACCTCTCTATTACCCGCTTGGCTTCTGGTCTTGGGTGTCGCAATGGGGTACTGAAGCTCGATCATGCTTCAAATCTAAATGATTAAATTTGTGCCATGAAGTCGAAAGAAGAGATCGTACAAAATTGGCTCCCCCGCTACACCGGGGCCCAGCTGGAGCAATTTGGAAAGTACATCTTGCTCACCAACTTCAGCAACTACGTAAAACTCTTTGCCCAGTGGAACCAGGTAGAGATTCTGGGCGCCGACCGACCCATGCAATGTGCCACGGCGGGCGATATCACCATCATCAATTTTGGCATGGGCAGTCCTACTGCGGCCACCATCATGGATCTGATCACGGCCATTGAACCCAAAGCCGTGTTGTTTCTGGGAAAATGCGGAGGACTCAAAAAAAGAAATAAGCTGGGCGATCTGATCTTACCCATTGCCGCCATTCGGGGAGAGGGAACCTCTAACGATTATTTTCCATCTGAGGTGCCTGCCCTTCCTGCTTTCGCCTTGCAAAAAGCGGTCTCGACCACTATACGTGACTACGAGGTCGACTACTGGACCGGCACCGTGTATACCACCAACCGCAGGGTTTGGGAACACGATGAGCCCTTTAAGGAGTACCTGCAAAAGATAAGGGCCTATGCCATCGACATGGAGACCGCCACGATCTTTACGGTAGGATTCTATAATAAGATCCCCACGGGCGCCCTGCTGTTGGTCAGCGACCAGCCCATGATACCGGAAGGGGTCAAAACAGAAGAAAGCGACAAGGCGGTGACCGCGCAGTATGTTGAAAACCACCTGAAGATCGGGATCGACTCGTTAAAACAACTGATCAACGACGGCATGACCGTTCGCCATCTGAAATTCTAGGCGTGGTCCTTGCCAGAAAAAAATAATCCAACGGCCTGTTTTTTTTGTAATTTTGCACGCCTATAAAGCAGTCATGCTGACCCAACCCGGCGCCGTAAGGCCGGAGAGGTTCTCTGAGAATCTTGGCTTTTAGCCCGGGATGCGTTTGCAGACTTTTACCTAAACCCAAATGCATGAAGCTTTCGCAATTTCGTTTTGACCTACCCCTAAATCTGATTGCCCAACATCCGGCCAAAAAAAGAGAGGATGCCCGTATGATGGTGGTGCATCGTCATACCGGTGTGATCGAGAACAAACATTTTCGTGATATCATCGACTATTTCGATGACAAGGATTGCTTTGTGGTAAACAATACTAAAGTATTTCCTGCCCGCATGTATGGTCGAAAAGAAAAGACCGGCGCCAAGATCGAGGTCTTTTTACTGCGCGAATTGAACAAACCTAACCGTCTTTGGGATGTGATCGTAGACCCCGCTCGAAAGATCAGGGTGGGCAATAAGCTTTATTTCGGCGATAACGAAGACCTGGTAGCCGAAGTGATCGATAACACGACCAGCCGCGGCAGGACCATTCGCTTTCTGTGGGAAGGTGATGAGGAAAGCTTTCGTGCGCAGCTGGAAAAACTAGGAGAGACCCCTCTTCCTAAATACATCAAGCGCAAACCCGAAGAAGAAGACAAAGAGCGCTACCAGACCGTTTATGCCAAGCACGAAGGTGCCGTGGCCGCCCCCACCGCCGGTTTGCATTTTAGCCGCGAGTTGATCAAGCGTTTAGAGATCAAAGGCATTCGCTTTGCCGAAGTAACACTGCACACCGGACTCGGCACTTTTAGACCTATCGAGGTAGAGGATTTGAGTAAACACAAGATGGATGCCGAGTATTACCATATCGATGAAACGTCTTGCAAGGTCGTAAACCGTGCAAAAGAATACGGACATAGAGTATGCTCGATCGGGACCACCACCATGCGTGCCATGGAGTCTTCCTTTACCGCGCAAAAATTATTGAAGCCTTCCGAAGGATGGACCAACATGTTCATTCACCCTCCCTATGAGTTTAACATCGCCGACGCCCTGGTCACGAATTTCCATTTACCCAAGACCAGCTTATTGATCATGACTTGCGCCTTTGCAGGTTATGAATTGGCCATGGAAGCCTATAAAAAGGCGATCAAAGACAAGTATCGCTTTTTCAGCTACGGAGACTCGTTGCTGGTCATCTAACGGGTGAGCCACTAGAGCGTTAGCGAGAATTGATCGGCCACTTGTTGCAGGTCCTTTACAACAGAGGACTCAAGTGGTATTCCCTGCTGCATCCTTTGTTGCTGCGCCTCTCTTTCGGGATCGCCCGGAACAATTACCTTTTGCTGACCCTCAATGGAGGCGGCCCCCCTGAATCCGCCGATCCAATCATCCATGGAACGTTTGAACTCATCGGCCGGACGAAAAGCGTCTATGCGAAGGGCTCCCAAAAAATGACCGATCCCTTTTCCGGGCTGACGAGAAGGCATGGGTACATAGGCCGGAAACGGAGGCACCCAAGGAGCATAATTGGCTCCGCTGAGTAGCGCAGAAAAAACATCTACGATAGCCCCTAGTGCATACCCCTTGTGAGATCCGTGCTCGCGATCGCTTCCCAGCGGTAATAGGGCTCCGCCCTTTTTTAAAATATGTGCATCCGTTGAGGCGAGTCCTTCTTCGTCTTGTACCCATCCGCTGGGCGTATCTAGATTCTTGCGCTGCAAGATCTCAAGCTTTCCGTTGGCGGCAGTAGTGGTAGCCAGGTCGGCGACAAAAGCAGGTTGTTCCCCCGCCGGTGCGGCAACCGCGATCGGGTTGGTGCCAAGCATCTTGTCGGAAGAAAACGTTGGCGCCACAAGGGGACTGGCATTGGTCATCGCCATACCGATCATATCGTGTTGCAAGGCCATCATGGCATAATACCCTGCAATACCAAAATGATTGCTGTTTTGTACACTGACCCAACCGGTTCCTGCGTCGCGCGCCTTTTTGATGGCGATATCCATGGCCTCTTGCGCGACCACCAGCCCTAGCCCACTGTCTCCGTCAAGTACCGCGGTCGAAGGTGTTTCGTGTATTATACGGATAGAGGGAGAGGCATTGATGCGGCCTGCTTCCCATAGTCGCACATATCCGCTAAGCCTAGCCACTCCGTGTGAGTCGATACCCCGTAGATCGGCAGCCAATAAAGCATCGGTAGCCATCTTTGCATGAGAGGGTGAACAACCCATCTTTAAAAAAACGGCTTCAGTGAAAGCCTGCAACCGGACAAAAGAAAACAGATCGGTATTCATGGTGCAAAGAAACAAATAAAAATGCCCCGGATGACCCCGGGGCATTGAAGATGAAAATTACTGAATGCGACGTGATCAGAAAGGAAGATCATCCGTATCATCACCTGCACCGGAAGGACCCGCACTGGCCGCTGAGGCGGCAGCGGACTGAAAGTTACCTCCACCGGTCGACTCACCTCTTCCACCCAATAACTGAATGTCTTTTACTCGCAACGAAAGAGAGGAGCCGGGTGTGCCATCATTTCGCTGAAATGACCTGGCCTCGGGTTGCCCCTCGACATACACCTGTTTTCCCTTTACCAAATACTGTGAAACAGCCGTGCGATCTGTCCAGTACGCGCAGTCGACCCACGTGGTCTTCTCTTGCTGGTTACCCTGACTGTCTCGATACTTTTCGGTGTGTGCCACAGTAAAGTTGATAACATTCTTTCCGTTGACGGTGTTTACCACACAGTCCTTTCCCAAATTTCCGATTACTTGCATCTTAATCATAGTGCTCGATTTTAAATTGACATAAATTGATTGAACGACTAAAATACTGCGATTCGTCGGGCTTTGCAATAGTGTGCATAACAAATTATTCCCAATTTCTTCCGCCCCCAAGATCAATGACCTGTCCGAAAAAGATCGCGTTCAAAAATAACTTGCTGCCTCCCAACCAATAGGCCCTGAAATTAGGATTGTCGGCTATGTTGATAACACGGCCGCTACCCAGCGAAGAAACGGTTACTGCAGCCGAACCAGCTGCGGCCTCGCGGTTCTCCTTGCTCATCCAGCCACTTTGCATGGGCTGTTTTCCGTAAACAAAAGGCGTCTGGTAAGGACTCTTGCTTTTCTCCATAAAGATCCTGTTGGCCTTAAAGAGGCTCACTTCATTTTGACGATAGCCAAAAGCCAGCGGATGAGATGGATCGTACGTGGCTCCCAAGATGGCGCCTCTTACTTGTTGTGCTCCGGCCACCTCATCGCGGGTATCATATGCCCTGAACTGCGTGCTGTCGGTGGCTGATTTAACCCTTTTGAAGGTTGCGTTGCTGATACCACTTTGTACGGCCCAGTTTATGGCCTCTTCGAGCACAATAAGCGTGCCTCCCTGCTGTACCCAGGTCTTTATTTTTTCTTTATCGAGTTCACTGTAATTACCGCCTACCATTATGATCGCATTGTAACGATCAAGGTCGATCCTTTTTACCGAAGAGGGCTCTACATGCGAAGCAGGAATATCCATACGCTGATCGAGCAAATGCCACACCTCGCCTGCATCGGTAGCATTCACACCCGCTCCTGTAAGCAAGGCCACTTGTGGCTTTGCAAGGGTTACGAATTTAGAACTACCCAGGTCGACTCCCGAGGTAGAAAAGCCTGTAGTCAATTGGTGGATGGGTGTATGGTAAGAAGCAAGCAACTTGTTCAACAGCTCTTGCAGCGCGGAGCGGGTCCATCCGCTTTGCTGAATAGGAATAAGCAACGTACCGTATTCAAAGTGTCGGGATGTGGCTCCCACCGCAATATCGAAGGGCTGGGTAGCCACTTTTACCATCACGCCCTTTTGCAACAGTTGGTATAATGCGGCGGGCGCATACAAATTATCCCACTCCATCAATAAGGCATAGGTCGAAGAACCAATGGATAGATCGTCGATCACCGCATCATCCAATAATGTCTTCTCATCGAGCTTCATCGGGCTGCCCAACGATGCCGGCAAGGTGGTCAACTCCTTTGTCTGTAGCCCCATCGCCAAGGGAAGCGTCCAAGAAGTGATATCATAGAATAAACTATCCTTATACTCTGAAGTGCGCTCAAAGATGGTACGGATCAGGGTGTGTTGGGGCTGATCGAGAGGCACCACAAAAGCATATCGGTCTTGAAAATCTCCATTGGCGAGCGAAGCGGGCAGCGCGTACATTTTTATTTGATGCCTGTTTAGCAAAGTGGCAAACTCCCGAATACGCAGCTGGTCATTCTTAGCGCCAACCACATAGGCTTTTACAGGATGAGCGGCCGCTCTTGCCGGTGCTTGCTTATAAAAATCGCGCTGGTACCCCAGCAGGTCCTTTCTAAGAGCCAGTGCTCCCTGCAGGGTAGAGAGTGCCGTGTTGAACTGATTGCGGATGGTAGCAGGAAAACTGAGCAGCCCATTCGTGCTCTCTTGCAAATGACCACGAGATGAGGCCTGTTCGAACAAAATACCAACGGCTCCATTGATATCGGGATAGGTAGAACCCTTTCCGTAATAAAAATCATCATAGCCCTCTTTGGTAAAATAAAATGTGCCGATACTATCCAGCACATGGGCATGGAACTTGGCCAGCGCAGCGGTAAGTTCTTGGTTCTTTGCGGGCGTGAGCGGGTTCACGCGCGAAGGAACACCGGGCTGAAAAAAGAAAGTAGCATTGGTGCCTTGCTCGTGATGATCGGTGAGCAGGTTGGGCTTCCAGGCTTGGAACCAGCGTAACCTATTTTGACTTTCGACGTGTACAGCAGGAAGCCAATCGCGGTTCAGGTCAAACCAGTAATGATTGAATCGCCCGCCGGGCCACACCTCGTTAAATTCTCTTGAGTTGGGGTCCGATACCAAATTCTTGCTCTTATGCTGATTGGCCCAAGTAGAGAAACGTTGTAACCCATCTGGGTTGAAAGAAGGATCAAACAAAATAACCGTGTTGGCGAGCAGCCGATCGATAGCAGCTCCCCTTGCCGCTGCAAGGTGATAGGCCGTTAGCAAAGAGGCATTGGAGCCGCTGGGCTCATTGCCATGAATGGAGTGACCGATCCACACTACCGAGGGCATATCGTCTATGGCCACATTGGCCGCTGCGACCGGATCGCTTAGCTGCAGATGTTGCAAGCGGATCTTTTCGAGGTTGCGGTGATTTTCGGGTGAGGTGATGATGAGCAATACCTGCGGACGCCCCTCATAGGTGTAGCCCATGGTCTCTAGCTTGATGCGGTCGGGCGCCGCTACCGCAAGCGCTTTCATATACGTTACCAGCCGGTCGTGCGTTACATGCCATTGCCCCACCTCGTGGAAGATGACATCTTTGGGCTTGGGGATCGCGGGATTGTAGTCATAACCTGTGGGCAGGTAGTACGACAACTCTTGTGCGAGAACACAAGTCAGGGCACCAAAAGAGAACAGTGCCGAAAGAAGGATTTTTTTATAGCGCATAGTCAAGGATTATGAATTGCCAAGATAGGCAGTCTCGGGCAATAATCAGAGCACAATTGTATCTTTGCCCTATGAGCGCAAAAGGAAAAGTGCTGGTAGCCATGAGCGGCGGTATCGACAGTACCGTAGCCGCCCTGATGCTACATAAACAGGGCTATGAGGTGGTGGGCATTACCATGAAAACCTGGGACTATGCCGCCAGCGGAGGCAGCAAGAAAGAGACCGGCTGCTGCAACCTCGATTCCTTCAACGATGCCCGACAGGCCGCTGTAGAACACGGCTTTGCGCACTATATCTTAGACATCAGAGAAGAGTTCGGAGATTTTGTGATCGACAACTTCGTAGAAGAATATCTAGCCGGTCGCACGCCAAATCCTTGTGTGCTTTGTAATACGCACATCAAATGGAGGGCACTGCTCAAAAGAGCCAATGCTTTGGGATGCGATCATATTGCCACCGGGCATTATGCCAAGATCAGACAGCACGACAATGGCCGTTTCGTGATCAGCAAGGCCGTAGACCATACCAAAGATCAGAGTTACGTACTGTGGGGATTGCAACAAGACCTCCTCAGCCGTACCCTGCTTCCACTAGGCGGCTACCGCAAGACCGAGATTCGCCAAATGGCTCACGACTTTGGCTACCCCGCACTTGCCAAAAAGCAAGAGAGCTACGAGATCTGCTTTGTGCCCGACAACGACTACCGCGGATTTTTAAAAAGAAAAGTACCGGACCTCGAAAGCAAAGTAGCAGGAGGTTATTTCGTTGACAAGAACGGAACCATTCTGGGAAAGCACAAGGGATATCCCTTTTATACGATCGGCCAACGCAAGGGGCTAGAGATCGCACTGGGCAGACCTGTATTCGTTACCCATATCGATCCGGACAATAATACCGTTACGCTAGGAGATGAGGAAGATCTTGACCAGCAAGAAATGTTGGTAGGCAAACTCAACCTCATTAAATACGATACACTCACGCCCGGGATGGAAGCCACCACAAAGATCCGCTACAAAGACGCAGGAGCACTCTCTGTGCTTTACCCCGACAGCAATACGTGCAACGTTCGCTTCTATGAATCCGCTAAGGGAGTGGCCCCTGGTCAAAGTGCCGTCTTTTATGAAGGCGACGATGTGTTGGGCGGTGGCATCATTCAAAAAACACTGTAACTGCAGCTATGAAACGATGGCACTTTCCTGGCTGGTTACTTTGCGCAGCACTGCTGCTAACTTCGGTTTCTTTCTGGGGATGCAATCCTTCTGAAAAACAGACACCCTACCCCTTTTCATTAGAGGAGCTGATCGTGCTTACTCCCGGAAAATACATTACCTACAGGACCGATTCACTGGTCTTTCCGCAATTTGGCAGACAAATTGCCACACGCAGTTATTTGATAAAACATGTGGTAGACAGCCCCTTTATCGATAACCTCGGAAGAACGGCATATCGGATCAATCGCTTTATCAACGATACAATGGCCCAAGGCAGCTGGCAACCCGCCGGAAGCTTTTCGGTTACGCGCACGACGGACCGGACCGAATGGGCAGAAGACAATCGACGATTTGTTAAATTGCAACAACCGCTTGTACCTGGTTATAGCTGGAAAGGTAACCGGTATTTGCCCGATCAACCCTTTGAGCCATTGTATAATTTTAGCAATGACGATAACATGCAAAACTGGAACTACCAGTGTACGACCAACAGTGGCAGCTTTACCTTTCGCAATAAAACCTACCAGCAAGTCATCACTATAGAGCAGGCCGATGAGCAATTCAATGTTCCGGTGGTACAGACCACGGCCTATGCGTTCCGCAATCGCGCTGTTGATCGCTTTTCCAGAGGGATCGGCCTTGTATACAGGGAGTTTGAATGTTGGGAGTACCAACCCAATACCGGTGGCAGCGGCGGACCCTACCGGGTGGGCTTCGGCATCAAACAATGGATGGTAGACCACAACTGATAGAACAGCCCCTATCTTTACAACATGAAAGGGTTTTTACGTGTCTTAGCGCTGAGCATTTTTTTTTTCTTGGGTTGTGCCGCTATGGCAAATGCCCAGTTTACCCGCCACATTATATGGTTGAAAAATAAAGGAGGCAATACCTTTTCGCTAAGCAACCCCTCGGCTTATCTATCGGCGCGCTCCATTCAACGCAGAACCAGTCAGCAAATTATTGTCGACAGCACCGACCTGCCCGTATCGAGCGTCTATCTGAATGCAATCAGAGCGATCAGCGGGGTAACGGTTGTAAATATTTCAAAATGGCTCAATGCAGTTTGTATTCAAACCAGCAACGCTGCTGCCCTTACCGCTGTGCAACAATTGCCATTTGTGCAAAGCACAGCAGGACTTGCTGACCGAATGGCAACCGGTCGAGAAATAGACAAGTTCATCGAGAGCCAACTCGTGACACCCCTTCAAGAGTCGGCCGCAAAAAGCGAAGCGCTTGCCGGCGATTTTTATAGTTATGGCAGCAGTGCCGGCAATGAGATCAAATTACACAAGGGAGACTTTTTACATAACATCGGGCTTAGAGGACAAGGCATGCAAATTGCCATGCTCGATGGAGGATTCTTTAATTACAATACACTGCGGGCCTTTGATAGCGTCAATCGAAATGGCCAGATCTTAAGTACCTGGGATTTTGTATCACGCAATGCCACCGTCAGCGACGATCACCCCCATGGCATGCAGTGCCTCTCTACCATTGCGGCCAATATTCCCGGACAGTTTGTAGGCAAAGCGCCGCAAGCATCCTTTCATTTGTTTCGCACCGAAGATGTGAACTCAGAGTATCCCATTGAAGAATTCAATTGGGTCTGTGCAGCCGAAAGGGCCGACAGCATCGGAGCGGACCTGATCTCCTCTTCACTGGGATATTACGATTTTGACAACCCTGTCTTTAACTACACCTACAGCCAGCTAAATGGTAATACGACCCTGTCGGTGCGGGGAGCCGACTGGGCCGCTAAAAAAGGATTGCTTGTATTTAACTCGGCGGGTAACGAAGGCAACAGTGCCTGGCGGTATATCATCACTCCATCCGACGGAGACAGTGTGCTCGCCATTGGAGCTGTCAACGCACAAGGAACCGTGGGCTCTTTTTCCAGCTATGGTCCCGCAACAGGCGGAAGAATCAAACCCGATATAGCCTCCGTGGGCGTGGCTGCCGTGGTACAAGGCAGCAGCAACAACATAGGCACTTCCAATGGTACTTCTTTTTCTTGCCCCAATATGGCGGGGCTGGGCGCTTGTCTTTGGCAAGGATTCCCTGAATTCAAT
>Ga0208598_1000048_pt1 | contig 48002 bp, 41 predicted proteins | sample LakMenEpi22Jun12_FD_150726 | JGI IMG/M metagenome (GOLD analysis project Ga0208598, IMG submission 150726) | Freshwater microbial communities from Lake Mendota, WI - 22JUN2012 deep hole epilimnion (SPAdes) | ecosystem: Environmental > Aquatic > Freshwater > Lake > Epilimnion/Euphotic zone ... | reverse complement strand
TGCGTTTGAAGGGTACCGATATACCCTGTTGTAACCTGCTCAATTCGGTCGTGTACGGCAACCGTGTCTTGCGGATTCTCGGCCACGGTGTCGAGCAGGTCGGGAAAGACTCTTTCCCATTTGTAGTAAAAGGGTTTCTTTTTAAACTGTATAGAAGATCCCGCAAAAACGGCAATCTCCATTAATAGTCCGATAATCAGTAATTCATCTTCGTATTCCCACTCTAAGAACTTAGCAATAACCCCAACTAGGATAATTACTGCACCGATGCTGTAAAGAAAATTGAATCGATCGATCCGAGAGAACCAAGTATTCATTGCAGTGGTTTTAAGTGACTGATAGCTTGACTTTTGAATTCACAAGTCAAGCCATTCAACTACTTAACAAAGTTGCAAAACCACCATTTCTTCAGATATAGAAATACAATGAAACTAATGTCGTTTTTTATTGATTTTGACGTATGTGTAAACCCGTATTTAGAAGAAAACTACAGGCTAACGGGCTTATCGATTTAAAAGACTTTTTCGATAGCCATATCCAAAATACAGTAGCAATCCCAACGACATCCATGCAAAAAACCAGCTCCAGCTTATGGGAGGGATCTCAATCATAAGATACATGCAAGAGAGAACGCCTAAAACAGGTATCAATGAAAGCTTCTTAAAAAATGAAACCACCGCCATCAACACCGAAGCGGTAAAATAGCAGATAAAGAGTAATTCCTGATATCCCTCATTTAGCACATTGGCAAAGGCACTGATCAACCTGTCGCTGGTAAGATAAAAGAAAAGAATTACCAGGGCCGGCACCAACAACTGTCCGTTGATGTAGGGTAAACTAAATTGCCCGGGTTGCTTTTCAATCTTGGGGAGCAACAAAACTCCGCCCGACACCAGCACAAATGCAAAAAGAGTTCCGATGCTGGTCAGATCGGTCACAAGACCACTTTGCAAGAACAGGGCCCCCACTCCCACGATCACACCGGTTAAGATAGTGGCAAAGCCGGGTGTTTGATAGCGGGCATTGATCTTTCCAAACCGACGAGGCAGCAAACCGTCTCTGCTCATGCTCATCCAAATACGAGGCTGCCCGATCTGAAAGACCAGTAGAACAGAGGTAGTTGCCACCACCGCACTGATTGAAACAATGTTTTCGATCCAGGGGGCCCGATTCTCAAACACAAAAGCCAACGGATCGCTTACCCCTTTGAACATTTCATAGTTCTCCATGCCGGTCAACACCAGTGCAATCAAAATATAGAGCACTGTACAGATCAGCAACGAGTAGATCATCCCACGAGGCATGTCGCGTTGGGGATTCTTACACTCTTCTGCTGTGGTAGAAATGGCGTCAAACCCGATGTATGCATAAAAAACAGCGGATACTCCTTTCAATACGCCTGAAAACCCATTGGGCATAAAGGGCATCCAATTATTGGTATCAACATAAAAGGCGCCGGCACCTATTACGAACAAAATGACCAGTACTTTAAAGATCACCATGGCATTGGCCGATTTCTTGCTCTGGCTGATTCCCACATAGGCTAACCATGTAATGAGGGCTACGATAATAAAAGCGGGTAAATTAAAGAACACTTTTACAGCACCCAATGCAGGAGCCTGGCGATATGCATCGATAGCGAACTGATAAGATTGCAATTGAACCGGGTCTGTAACGGTGCCGGCAGCGAGCGCTTGGGTAGCTTCTTGGTATGCGTTGGCAGCAGTCACAGGATCGACCAGCATCCAATCAGGCAAATGAATATTAAAAATATGAACCAGTAAATTGTTGAAATAACCACTCCACGAAATGGCCACCACTATATTGCCGATAGCGTATTCGAGTATTAGGGCCCAACCAATGATCCAGGCCACCAGCTCCCCAAACGTAACATACGAGTAGGTGTAAGCGCTACCAGCCACCGGCACCCGGCTAGAGAATTCTGCATAACAGAGCGCAGAAAATCCGCAAGTAATAGCGGTAATTACAAAGAGTAGTGATATACCGGGGCCTCCATGATAGGCTGCACCACCGATCGTAGAAAATACACCGGCACCGATCACAGCCGCGATACCCAAAAAGGTAAGATCTCTTACGCCCAGCACTTTTTTTAGTGCTCCTGCCTGTTGCTGGCCCTTTTCGTATTCGGCACGAATGGACTCTATTGATTTTTTACGAAACAGTGATGACAACATAGACATGGGTTGTAAGTTTAAATTATACCTCTCGCTGTATCAGATAAGAAGCCAATTCGCGTAGCGGAACTTTGCGAGCAGAGAGAACGGCCACTTGCTCTAAGTTCTCGAGGGCCTTGTCGAGCAGCTGCTGCTTTAAGGACAATGCCCACTGGTCTACCCCGCAATTCTTGTAAATAGCCAGTACCTTTTCTACCTTATCGGCGGGGTTAGATCGTAGCAGCGAAAGCAGTGTTTGCTTGTCTTTTTCAGATGCGCACTGCAGTGCATGAATCAGTAGAAACGTTTTTTTATTGGCCAAAATATCGCCGCCTACTTGCTTTCCGAATTTTTCAGGATCGCCAAATGCATCGAGGTAATCATCTTGCACCTGAAAGGCCAAGCCCAATTGAAGGCCAAAAGAGTAAACGAGCTCTTGATTTCGCTGCCCGGCTCCTCCAATAATGGCTCCCATCTGCAAGGCACAGGCCAGTAGCACCGAAGTTTTTAACTTGATCATGTAAAGGTATTCGTCGTGTGCCACCTCTACACGGGTTTCAAAATCCATGTCGAGCTGCTGCCCTTCGCAGACCTCTGTGGCCGTACGATTAAAAAGTTGCAGCAAAGAGGTCTGATACGATCCACTTACTTTACTGAGCCAGTGGTAAGCTTGTATCATCATTACATCACCGGCCAGCAGTGCGGTATTGTCTCCAAAACGGGTATGAACGGTCTGCACTCCTCTTCGAAGAGGAGCCTTATCCATTATATCGTCGTGTATAAGGGTAAAGTTGTGAAAGAGTTCAATGGCTGTAGCGGCAGACCAGGCATCGGGTCTGATCTCGTCGAAGAGTTCGTTACCGAGCAAACAAAGCACGGGCCTGATTCTTTTACCGCCGATCTGCAAAAAATAATCGGTGGCTTGATACAGGTTTTCGGGGGTCGCCGGAAACTGTTTTTCAGAAAACCGCTCATTGAAAAGAGCCGAGAGATCGCTAAACGAATGCATAGCCCAAAATAAGACTCATTTCTTGGTTTTAGGTACTTTGGGAGCTGATTTTTTAGGAGATAACTCCCCTGCCACCACCCATTCGTAATCCAATTGACGCTTGGTAAGATTGGCCGCAATTACTTTGATCCAAACCTTATCACCCATTCTGAACTTTCTGCCGCTGCGCATGCCGTACAACGAGTAATCGGTCTCGATATGTCTGAAATCATCATAATCAGAAAGAGATACCACGCTCACCAGGCCTTCGCATTTATGCTCGATGGTTTCGACCCAAAAGCCAAAATGCGCCACACCGCTAATGATTCCTTCGAACTCCTCTCCCAAATAGTTCTTCATGTACTGCACCTGCTTGTATTTGTTGGCAGAACGCTCGGCCTCCATAGCGGCCCGCTCCCTTTCGCTGGTGTGTTTGCACTTTTCTTCGAGCTTCTTGTCGGGTACGATGCTTTTTTGCAAGACATTCCACAAGATCCGGTGCGCCTGTATGTCGGGATAGCGACGAATGGGTGAGGTAAAATGACAGTAATTCTCAAAACCTAGTCCGTAATGACCCACATTCTCTGCCGTATAGCGCGCCTTGGCCATGGTACGAATGCCTAACTGCTCCAAAACGTGCTGCTCAGGACGACCCTTTACGTCTTTTAATAACTGATTAAACGATTTAGCGATGGCCTCGGGGCTGGATCGGTCAAAGGAGTGGCCGAACTTTCTGGCAAAATCCACAAAGGGTATCAGTTTCTCCTCGTCGGGATCGTCGTGAATGCGGTACGGGAATGGAATAGGCTTATTGTCGTGCTTTTGCCCGGCAATAAAAGCGGCCACGGTACGGTTAGCCAGCAACATAAATTCCTCGATCAACTGGTGCGACTCTTTACTTTCCTTGACCATTATGCCAACGGGATCTCCCTTCTCGTTTAGCTTAAAGCGAACCTCTTGTGAAGAAAAATTAATGGCTCCTTGATTGAACCGCTGTTGTCGAAAAATTTTTGCCAGACGATTAAGCGTCAGGATCTCTTCTGCATACAATCCGGCCTCTTCTTCGATAATGGCTTGGACCTCTTCGTACGTGAACCGATGATCGGAATAGATAACGGTTCTGCCGATCCATTGTTCTTTGATCTCCCCTTGTGGGGTAATGGTAAACAGTGTCGAAAACGTCAGCTTCTCTTCTCGAGGACGAAGCGAACAAAGTACGTTCGAAATATTCTCAGGAAGCATCGGATTGACCCTGTCTGGCAAATACACAGAGGTGGCCCTTGCATAGGCCTCGGCATCAAGGGCCGTTTGGGGTTCAACATAGTGGCTTACGTCTGCAATATGCACTCCGATCTCGAACCATCCGCTAGGCAGCTTTCTAAACGAGATGGCATCATCAAAATCTTTGGCATCTACCGGATCAATGGTAAAGGTCAAAATATCTCTGCAATCTTTTCGACGGGCTATCTCGTCTTGACTGATCTGTTCGGGCAAACGGGCCGATTCTTCGATTACCTCGTCGCTGAACGAAAGCGGAAAACCTGCTTCGAGCAAGATCTCTTTCATGGCCGCATCGTTCATATCCTCTTCTTTTAGGATGGTAACGACCTCGCCCATGGGTCGTTTATCATCGCCATCGGCCCACTTGATCACTTTGGCTACGACCCGATCACCCTGGCCGGCCCCTTGTAACAATTGCTTAGGAATAAAAATATCGGGCATGGGCTTGTCGGTCTCGGCCACAAAAAAGGCAAAGCCGTTACCCATTTGTAATTGCCCTATGAACTCGCTTCGCTTTCTCTTGATCACCTCTTTTACCACCCCTTGCATTCTTCCATTAGACTTTCTCTCTTTGATGGCCACTTTTACCAGATCGCCATGCAGGGCCGTTTGCAGATCGCTCGGACGAACCATAATATCGTTTTCTAACTGATCGACCAACACATACCCCATTCCCGAGCGCGTTAGCTCAAGCGTTCCCTTTACGACCTGAGACGTGGAGCCTTGATGTTGTCTGCGTTGCTGCTGCTTCTTTTTATGATTCTTTCTTCCCATTTTAGGTTAGGGGTCTTTTAAAATCTTCAATAAATTGTACGATGAGCCGATCGAAACTGGCTTGCTCATCAAATAAAAAACGAGGTGCTACAGGCAACACATACCAGGGTAGCTGCGCAATTTCAGTATTGAATTTTTCTAACCGAACGGCATCTTTTTCGGTAGTAACGATGACTCGGTTCTCGGCAGGGAGTTTTTCAAATTCCCTGACAATATCTTTAAAATCCTCGATACTAAAAATATGATGATCGCGGTAGGTCAACTGTAGATAAGTAGCCGATCTTTCTTCGATGTACTGCTTTAGTGGGCGGGGGTTAGAAATTCCCGTTACCAGCAAGATCTCTTCGTGCCCGGTAAAAGAATAGGTCTCTTTGGTCGTTAAATGATATGGAGCCCCATAAGAAAGGGTTGTAAAAAAAACAGGCTGACCCGCAACCGGAGCCAATTCTTCGATAAGATCGCCGCGCTGTTTTTCACTCAGATTGGCAGGACATTTGCTTACGACGATGGCTGTAGCCTCTTTGTAGCGACTCTTAAGATCGCGCAGATCGCCGGTGGGCAAGTAAAAATCGCGAGTAAAAAGATTGGCGTAATCGGTAAGCAAAATAGAGCAACCCGCTTGGATGGAGCGGTGCTGAAAGGCATCATCCAGCAATATGACCTCGGTTTCTGGATGATCGTGCAATAGTTCAGGAATGGCCAGCAGTCTCTCTTCTCCTACTGCCACAGGTATGGTTGGAAACTTTCTGTGCAGCGCCAGGGGCTCATCTCCTATCTCTAGGGCAGTGGAGCGGGTCGTGGCCAACGCATAGCCACGGGTTCTTCTTCGGTATCCTCTGCTAAGAGTGGCTACCTTGTATCGTTTGTGCAACAGCGCCACCAGGTATTCGATAAGCGGTGATTTGCCGGTACCCCCTACGGCAAGGTTACCGACCGTAATAAGCGGCATGCCAAATGTAGCGGTTCGCAAGAGCTCTTTATCGAAGAGCCAGTTACGCAAAAAAATAACCAGCCAATACACAAGTGAAAGGGGTAACAGGAAGATCCTGAAGGAGCGAAGAAAGAAATTGTAGAACATCGGAATAAGCTAATTTACGAAGAAGCTAAAGACCGTGGTTCCATAATTTCGCTGGGATTGGTAAAACGGAAACTGACGATAGTCATTGCGGGGGGTATGCTCCAATACGAATAACCCTCCCGGAGCTAGTAATTTTCGCTGAAAGATCTGCCTGGGAAGTTCATCGATGGTGGTTAGCGCATAAGGCGGACCGGCAAATATAAAATCGAACGAATCGTTGCACTGCTCAATAAATTTGAACACATCGCTTCGAACAACATTGCACCCCTCTAGTTTAAGAGTCGCTACGGTTTGCCCGATAAAGCGGTGCATAGCACTATCCTTTTCAACGATGGTCAGCTGTTGCACCCCCCTGGAGGCAAGCTCATAGCTGATGCTGCCGGTACCGCCAAAGAGATCGAGCGTTTTAATGGACGAAAAATCGAGTCGGTGCTGCAGCATGTTGAATAGCCCTTCTTTTGCAATATCGGTTGTAGGCCGGGTATGGGGCATATGGGTGGGCGGTGTAAATCTGCGGCCGCCGTGCTCCCCTCCGATTATGCGCATAGCAACAGATCGTTAAGCGTGGTAAAATAATGGAGCGGATAGGGAAATTCATCTGTGCCAAACTGCGCCTCGCGCAGCTCAACGTGCATAAAGTATTGCCACAACTCCCTGTAGAGGGCAGAGTCTTTTTCGAATAGTCCGGTCAACACCAGTTCAACCTCAGCAGGGCTTACAAGTTGTGCTTCGCAAACAGAAAGTAAATAGTACATCACATCAGCCGGACTGGCGTAGGGAAAGGTCTGAAAGAATTGCAGTCGGTTGTTCTTTAACAACAAGACCCGAAAAGATTCGATACCGATATCGACAAGCAATTTTCCCTGTGCGGCACTTTGCCCCGCCGTATCGAGGGCGATCTTAAAGGCATGGCGAACCCTGGCACCCGGAAAATGGGTCTCACAACCCCGGTAGAGCGCAACAGGAACAGGATATCCTAAATAGAGCTGCCACTCTGCCGCCGTTTCGGTCTTAAAGACTGCGGGGCCAGCAAAGGGATACATGGATTGATGCAAGGCCTGAAGCTTCTTCTCTTCGAAACCAGCCACCGGCAGCACAGAAAGGGCCGCGATAGCATAGGCGATCTCGACGGGCTGTGCAGCGACCATCAGCGGCCCAATGGCCTCCAAAAACTGGTCAAAGGCCAATTGATTCCAAGTAGCTGTTTGTATATACCCCAGGGCCAGGAGTGTGCCCCGATTTTTATCTTTTAGCGCATAAGATGCATGCGTATCGCCAAATTGCAAAGCCAGTAAGGTATCGGTTGCATCCGCTGATGCAGCCTTGTAAGAGAAGAGATGATTGACCACTGTTTCCATTGCTGCAATAATAGAGAAAATTTATTTATCGTAGGTTTGCTGATTCCGCATGGCACACTCTCCTCTTCCGTCTCTTCAATTTGAAAATACTCGCCGCCAGATCATCCATATGGCCCTGCCGATCAGCCTGGCCATTCTGATTCCACAGTTGAATTTTGTGATCAACAATATTTTTTTAGGTCATTACCTAAAAGACGATCTAGCCTTGGCAGTGGCAGGAATAACCGGGGTGTATTACCTGATCTTTGCCGCTATCGGATATGGACTAAACAATGGTCTTCAAACACTAATTGCCCGACGAGCCGGAGAGAATCGACCCGAAGAGATCGGAAAATTGTTCAGCCAGGGTGTCTGGATCGGGCTACTCCTGGCTTTTTTAGGAATTGTAGCGACCTATGCACTCACCCCCTTTCTCTTTGAGTTGGTCATTCAAGACAAGCAAGTGTTGCAAAAGGTACTCGGGTTTTTGCGCATTCGTATTTGGGGACTGATTTTCTTGTATGTCTACCAGCTGCGCAATGCCTTGCTGGTGGGTACCAATCAAAGCCGATACTTGGTAGCCGGCACCTTGGCCGAAACCGCTTCTAATGTGTTGCTAGACTACTTGCTCATCTTTGGAGTAGCAGGATTTCCCGAGCTGGGATTCGAGGGGGCCGCCTATGCCTCTGTACTCTCTGAGTTCATCGGAATGTTCGTGATCTATCTTGTAATTCGTTACAAGGGGATCGCCAAACGCTTTCAACTATTTTCGAATTTCTCTTATAGTGCCGAAAACAACAAACTCATTCTCTCCGTATCGGCACCGTTGATGTTTCAGCACGCCATTAGCATTATCAGTTGGCAATATTTCTTTTTGCTCATTGAACATCACGGCGCCATGGCCATGAAGGTCTCAAACATCATGCGAAATATCTTTGGGGTGTTTGGCTGTTTTTCGTGGGCCTTTGCCGCTACCACCAACGCAATGGTGAGCAACCTGATCGGACAAGGTAAGCAAGACCAGGTGATCGCTGTCATCAAAAAGATCATTCAACTCAGCACAGGAAGTGTACTGCTGATTGCAATTTTACTAAATGTTTTTCCGGATCTCTTCTTATCGATGTTCGGACAAGACGAGGCATTTACCGTAGCGGCATTGCCCGTGCTGCGCGTTGTTACCTTGGCCCTTTTGATGATGTCGGTATCGACCGTTATGCTCAATACGGTCACCGCTTCGGGCAATACAAGAATTACCTTTTACATAGAGGCCGTGGCCATTGTACTTTACTCAGCGTATGTGTATTTGGTAAGTGAGTATTTGTTTCTTCCCATCACCTACGGATGGATGAGCGAGTGGCTCTATTGGATCTGCTTGTTCACACCTTCTTTCTTGTATGTGCGCAGCGGAAAATGGAAGAATAAAGCGATCTAACAATTAGTGAAATCCTGCAGCGCTCAGGTAACGCTCCGCATCAAGGGCAGCCATGCAACCGCTTCCTGCGGCCGTAACAGCCTGACGATAGATCTTGTCTTGCACATCCCCAGCCGCAAAAACACCGGCTATGTTGGTGCGACTGCTACCGGCTACGGTTTTAATATAACCGGCCTCATCCATATCGATCCAAGGGGCAAAGATGCCCGAGTTGGGTTGGTGTCCGATGGCCACAAAAAAAGCACTCACCGCAATGGTGGTCTTCTCTTGGGTCTGGTTATTGACGATGCGAACGCCGTCTACCTTTTTATCGCCGAGTATTTCGTCGGTCTCACTATTCCAGTAAACGGTAATGTTTGCCGTATTTTTTACGCGCTCTTGCATGATCTTACTGGCCCGCATCTCACCGCGACGAACGATCATATGTACCTTAGAACAGATCTTCGACAGATACAGCGCTTCTTCGGCCGCAGTATCGCCTGCTCCCACAATGGCAACCTCTTTTCCTTTAAAGAAAAATCCGTCGCATACAGCGCAAGCACTCACGCCAAATCCATTGAGACGCTGCTCACTTTCCAGTCCTAACCATTTGGCAGAGGCACCCGTGCTAATGATAACGCTCGATGCCTCTATCCATTTTTCGTCGTCTATCTGTACTTTATGAGTGGGGCCGGTGAAATCAACTTTTGTGGCCAGTCCATAGCGAATGTCTGCTCCCATTCTGGCGGCCTGCTTTTCGAAATGCACCATCATCTCGGGACCCTGAATGCCTTCCGGATAGCCGGGATAATTCTCTACCTCGGTAGTAATGGTCAATTGGCCACCCGGCTGTATGCCCTGGTAAAGCACCGGCTTAAGACCCGCACGGCTGGCATAGATGGCTGCGGTATAGCCCGCAGGTCCCGATCCGATAATAAGACACGATACTTTTTCGGCAATTTCCATAGTACAGAGATTAAAGCAGTGCCCGCAAAAATAGGGCATTCATGCCTTAAAAAAATATGGCCGACCCGACCTGTCAGCGAGGAATAATAAGGGTCCTGTACTGGGCAGCATAGCCGCCAAAATAGCCAAGTGCATTGCCGGATACATTGCTGAGCACCTTGGTGGGAGAAGAAAAGGGATTACCGATACTGGCGTAGTTAAACTCTACCGTTCTCCAAAAATCATAGGTCGCCTTGTCGATATTACAAAGCTTGAGGGTAACGGTATCGCCTTTGTTAAAAAAGTTATAGCCTTCTTCGGGCTGTCCGTCTCTGATAATGCCTCGCTCTACTTGCACCTCATAGCTGGTGCCGTCAATGACCTGATCGTCGTACACCGAGTTTAATCCCGGCAAAAAAGGAGATGTGTTTTGCTTGGTGTAATAGCGAATGTAATCGCCAAAGCCCGGAGCATCGGTGGCTCGCACATACAAGGCCACTTTATTGGGCGGATTATCAGGTGGGGCCTGACGCCAAAAAATAGAATCGATCCGGCGGGTCTGCGCGGGAATGGTAGTTTGCGCCAGATACTCTTTGCCTTGCCAGCGGATGGTCAAGGTATAGCGCTGCTGCAGGGCTCCTCTTAAAAATAAATTGGGTTGCGTACTATCTACCGTGTAATAGTGGCCAACCGGCAACCCTGCTGCAAAAGAAGTATATCCCTTTAACGGGTATACTGTACCGTTATGTGTAATGAAAACCGTGGCATCATTTACAAAAGAAGTCGCTAGTTGCGAGGGTCGAAGGGTATCGAAGAATGGTAGGCTTTTAGACAAGATCACCAGTGGCGGCTGTCCGTTCTCTATAGTGGCCTCTACCACTAACTTGGGATCGGTTTCTTGCAGCGTAAAACTGATATCCCGCTCGCAGCCGACAAGCAATATTGATAGCAGCAAAAAAGATGTGAATAAACGCATACCCCATATAACCCGCATCCAGAAAATTTGTTCTGTGCACATGGCCATCATGCCTTCGATAAAAGCAGGGATATTAACCCAAGTAAGCCTTCAGCGCGCTACTGTAACGTGCCTTTTGCAGACGCTTGATGGCTCTTTCCTTGATCTGGCGAATACGCTCCTTGGTCAGATCGTACTTTTGCCCGATCTGTTCGATGGTCACACCATTTTCTCCATCAAGTCCAAAATAAGCGTTCACGATCTCGGCCTCGCGGGGAGAGAGAGATTTGAGCACCCTGCGAATCTCGTTGCGAAGTGAATCCTTCATTACATCATCGTCGGTATCATCGCTTCCTTCGAGTAGATCGCCCATGGCCACATCCTCGGCTTCGTGTACAGGAGCATCGAGTGAAGTATGACGGGTATTGCTCTGAAAGATGTTGTTAATCTCGGTCTCACTCATCTCGAGGAGCTCGGCCAACTCTTCGGTAGAGGGCTCGCGCTCGTGCTCTTGTTCAAAGGCCATATAGGCCTTGTTGGCCTTGTTGTAGGTACCGATCTTGTTTTGGGGCAAACGAACCAGACGACCCTGCTCGGCCAACGCCTGCAAAATGGACTGGCGAATCCACCAAACCGCGTAAGAAATAAACTTAAATCCTTTGGTCTCGTCGAAACGCTGTGCCGCCTTGATGAGTCCGAGATTTCCCTCGTTGATCAGGTCACTCAGCGAAAGGCCCTGGTGCTGGTATTGCTTGGCCACCGATACCACGAAACGAAGGTTGGCCTGAACGAGTTTATCGAGTGCGCGCTGCGAATCGATCGGATTTCGATTGAACATTTTGATACGCTGCGCAAGCGTTGTCTCCTCTTCGGGAGTGATCATCGAGATCTTGGAAATTTCTTGTAAATATTTTTCTACCGCTTGAGAATCACGGTTGGTTATCTGGGTAGCAATCTTGAGCTGCCGCATGTAAAGAAGATTTTTTTTGAGGTATGAGAAAAGGGCCCACCTCGGGTTTTACAGAGTGCAAATGTAACACAAAAAAGGGGTAAAACCCAGTTAAAGTTTAAGCCAAACCCTCACTTGGCAAGAGCCGCAACGCGACGCCCTTTCCAGATAAAAAGCACCAGCCCCAGCACCATCAGTGAGGTGGCAATAAGTTCGGCCTGGGTGGGATGAAACCCTAAAAGATCCATCTTGATATTAACTCGTATTTTTTCTATAGCAAACCTCTCTAATCCGTTTAATATCAGATATAAAGAAAACATTTGTCCGGTAATTTTTATTCGCTTTCTTACCCCCCAGAGTACCCCAAACAGTACGATACAGGCCACCGCCTCGTAAAGCGGCGTGGGAAAAGCACCGGCCGGAAGCTGGTTACAAAAAGGGCCCACACAACCCGCAATGGGAACACCTTCTTCGAGCACGTTATGCGGATACTGGTAAGACCAGGCCCAGTCGGGTAAAAAGGAAGGCTTAGAAGCCAGATCGCTCATTATTCCCCAGTCGCCATCGCCTGCCACATGGCAACCGATCCGGCCGATCCCATACGCCAGCATCAGCGCGGGCGCCACGGCATCGGCTAGCGCAAAAAATCCGATCTTATGCTTTCGTGCATACACGCCGATCGCTATGGCCGCGCAGATAAGACCGCCATACATGGTAAGACCGGCCGGAGAAAAAATGTAGGCCGCAGGATTTTGCAGAAACGAACTCCAGTTCTCAAAAATATCGAAGAGCTTGGCACCCGCCAGACCAAAGACCAACGCCAACATGGTAATTTCTCCTACCCTGTCTTGTGGCCATATGCGAATGAGGCGCTTTTCTGGCTTGGCCAGTTTTTCTTTATTCTTTTCCCACCACTTAACGGCTGCAAAAAAAAGACCCAGCAAAACCCCTGCAGCAGGACTTCCCTGTCCGGAAAAAATAAAGGCTTGCGGATCTTGCATGGTCTCTTCATCCAAAAAAAAGAGCGCAACCACTTTGAATCCCAGCAAAAATCCCAAAATGAAATTGGTAAGCAGATCAGCCCAAGAGGCTTTTTCTCCTACCAAAATCGTGGTCTCGGTGGGAGTGAACAACCCCTGGCCGCTTTTTCTTTTTAGTTCTTGCGTCAATACTGCGGCAGCCGTTAAAAAAGCGATGGCCACAAAGAAGCCAAAGCTGTTTACAAAGCGAAGCACCGGCCACTCCAGACCAAAGAGATCCTTAAAGGCGTAGTAGAGGTTAGGATACATAATGGATGTTACCGCTTAATTGCAATGCTGCTCGAATGCACCGATCAGATTCTGCGCGATCATTTGCGCAGAGCGACCCTCTATCATGTGTCTTTCGATATAATGCACCAACTGTCCGTTCTTAAAAAGAGCAATGGCAGGAGAAGAAGGAGGATAAGGCAATAGATGCTGCCGAATGGCGCCTACGGCCTCTGTATCGAATCCGGCAAAGCTGGTAGTCAGAAAGTCGGGCTTTTTGGCCGCTTGCGACACGGCCATCAACACGCCCGGACGGGCCGTACCGGCAGAGCAGCCGCAGACAGAATTGATCATGACCAGCGTGGTACCTTCTGTAGAAAGCTGCTGGTTTACGGCCTGGGTGGTCAATAACTCAGAAAAGCCCCTTTCGGTCAACTCTTCTTTCATGGGAATTACAATTTCTGCAGGATACATGGTGTTAAACTTTAAGATGCAAAAATAATCAGAAACATGGCAATGAGCCCCTACAATTCTTTTAACAAAACGAAAACAACAGTTTGGTACCCTTCATACGTTTAATATATCAAAGATTCTTTCTCATAAGCAGTTGGTTTTGGTTTACAACCCCTCGTTTCAACGAGGGGTTTTCTTTTTCCCCCTGCTACCGGTCAATAACCCAGAATCTTGAGCATGCTTTGAGCCGTTTGCTGCTTGGCATAGACCCAATCGACCAGTTTTCCGTTCTTATCGTAGCCCACGATCACGTGTTTGGGAGAAGGAATCAGGCAATGCTTGATACCGCCGTAACCACTGATCTGGTCCTGATAGGCCCCGGTATGAAAGAAGCCCACGTAGAGCGGCTCATCGGTACCATTGGTCTTGGGTAAGAATACTTCGTTGATATGCTCCTCGGAGTCGTAATAGTCGTGGCTGTCGCAGGTGATACCGCCCAGCACCACGCGTTGGTAATCTTGGTCCCACTTGTTGACCGGAAGCATCAAGAACTTTTCGCCAATGCCCCAGGTATCGGGTAAGGTGGTAATGAACGAAGAATCGATCATGTACCAGGTTTCGCGGTCGTTTTGCACTTTTTCGGCAATTACCTTATAAATATGGGCCATGCTCTCCCCTACGGTATAGCTGCCGAACTCTGTAAAAATATTGGGCATGGGCACCTTGGCCTTTTTACAAGCCACTTTGATGTTGCGCACGATCTCGTTGATCATAAACTGGTAATCGTACTCAAAACCCAGCGAGTGCTTAATGGGAAACCCACCGCCAATGTTGATTGAATCCAGTTCTGGACAGATCTTCTTTAATTGGCAATAAAGGTTAACGACTTTATTGAGTTCGCTCCAATAGTAGATATCGTCCTTGATTCCCTTGTTCAAAAAAATATGGAGCATCTTCAATTGAAACTTGCTCTCGTATCCTTCTATGCGATCTACATAAAACTCCAAGATATCCTTTGCCCTTATGCCAAGCCGAGACGTGTAGAATGGAAAATTGGGTTCTTCTTCTGCTGCCACGCGTATGCCCAATTTAAAGGGAACCTTTACGGAATGAGCATATTCTTTGAGCTCGTCTTTGTTATCGAGAACCGGAATAACGTTCGAAAAACCCGCATTCAGTAACTGGGCAATACGACGGGTGTACCCCTTTTGCTTGAAACCATTGCAGATAATATGAATGTCTTTGGTGATCTTCTTTTTTGCATAGAGTTTTTTGATGATCTCTATATCGTATGCATACGAAGTCTCAAGATGAATATCACTTTTAAGAGCCTCCTCTACCACAAAGCTAAAATGCGAACTTTTGGTACAATAGCAATAGTAGTATTTGCCTTCGTACTTGTGCTTCTTGAATGCGGCCGCAAACATGCTCTTTGCCTTTTTGATCTGCATGCCGATCTTGGGCAGATAAGTTAGCTTAAGCGGAGTGCCGTGTTTTGCGATGAGCGCCTTAAGGTCGAGTCCGTTGAAAGTGAGATTGCCTTCATCGACCTCAATACCATCTTGTGGAAAATTAAAAGTTTGCTTGACCAGCTCGAGATAAGAATTAGACATTCGGCAAATGGGTTGATGGTGACGGAAAAGAGAACAAAACTATTGTTTTCGTAAAAAACGGGGCCAAGTTTTTCGAAAATAAAAAACCCGCCAGGTCCGGCGGGTTTCTCTGCGACTATCGATGATGAGTTATTTGACTTCCTCGAAGGGCACATCGGTTACATCCTCGGCGGCGGCGCTCGATGCGTTACCGGCTCCCGCACCAGCGTCCGGTCCGGGTTGCGCGCTGCCTTGCGTGGCCTTGTACATGTCTTCGCTGGCAGCGGTCCACGCGGCATTGAGTGCTGCCATGTGTGTGTCGATGCCGGCCAGATCCTGGGCCTTTTGAGCTTCTTTGAGCTTCTCGGCCGCTTGTTCAATGACCGTTTTCTTTTCGGCAGGGATCTTATCGCCGTATTCCTTTAATTGTTTTTCGGTTTGAAAGACCAGTGAGTCAGCCTGGTTGAGCTTCTCTACACGATCCCTTTCGGCCTTGTCGGCGGTCTCGTTGGCCTTGGCCTCGGCCTTCATTTTTTCGACCTCCTCTTTGCTAAGACCCGATCCGGCTTCGATATGGATCTTTTGTTCCTTACCGGTTCCTTTGTCTTTGGCTGTAACGTGTAAGATACCGTTGGCATCTATATCGAATGTTACTTCGATCTGGGGTACGCCACGAGGGGCCGGAGGAATTCCATCGAGATTAAAAATTCCAAGACTCTTGTTATCCTTAGCCATGCTACGCTCACCTTGCAATACATGAATCTGTACGCCGGGTTGGTTATCGCTGGCCGTAGAGAAGACCTCTGATTTTTTGGTGGGGATCGTAGTATTCGAAGGAATCAGAGTGGTCATTACACTACCCATGGTCTCGATACCAAGAGAAAGTGGCGTAACATCGAGAAGCAGTACATCCTTTACCTCACCGGTCAACACGGCTCCCTGAATGGCTGCACCTACAGCCACCACTTCGTCGGGGTTAACGCCCTTGTTGGGCTTTTTGCCGAAGAATTTTTCAACGATCTCCTGCACTTTGGGAATGCGGGTAGATCCGCCCACCAAGATCACTTCGTCGATCTGTGAAGTAGACAAGCCGGCATCTTTAAGCGCAGCCTCGCAAGGCTTCAGACAGCGGGCAAACAAAGAGTCGGCCAGTTGCTCGAATTTGGCGCGGCTCAGCTTTTTTACCAAGTGCTTGGGCACACCATCTACAGCGGTAATGTATGGTAGGTTGATTTCTGTTTCGGAAGAAGAACTCAGCTCAACTTTTGCCTTCTCAGAGGCTTCCTTAAGACGCTGCAGCGCCATTGGATCTTTTCGAAGGTCGATCGACTCGTCTTTTTTGAACTCATCGGCCAGCCAATCCATGATCACTTTATCGAAATCGTCTCCACCCAAGTGAGTATCTCCGTTGGTAGACTTTACTTCGAATACACCATCGCCAAGCTCCAGTACCGAAATATCGAACGTTCCGCCTCCCAGATCGAACACCGCAATGCGACGATCCGATTGAGCCTTGTCTAGGCCATAGGCCAGCGCAGCTGCAGTAGGCTCGTTAACGATACGTCTTACATTGAGACCGGCGATCTCACCAGCCTCTTTGGTAGCCTGACGCTGTGCGTCGTTGAAGTAAGCAGGAACGGTAATAACGGCTTCGGTTACTTCATGACCCAGATAATCTTCTGCGGTCTTTTTCATTTTTTGCAATACCATGGCACTGATCTCTTGTGGCGTATACAGACGGCCATCAATGTCGATGCGCACGGTGTTGTTATCGCCCTTGGCTACTTTGTAACTCCAGTGGGTGATCTCCTCTCCCACTTCGTCGAAGCGGCGTCCCATGAATCGCTTTACGGATGCGATGGTATTTTGAGGGTTGGTGATGGCTTGGCGCTTGGCCGGATCACCTACTTTGCGTTCTCCATTTTTGAGGAAAGCCACAATAGAAGGGGTCGTACGACGTCCTTCATCGTTGGCGATTACGACGGGTTCATTGCCCTCCATTACGGAGACGCAACTGTTGGTGGTACCCAGGTCGATTCCAATTATTTTTCCCATTTGACTAAGTTTTTAATGTTTCATAGCCTATTGTTCAATCGCCATGCCGTAACAGACAAATGTGCAATTTTGTCAGTTTAGACAAAAAACTGGATTTCAATCAGTTTCAGGGTGGCAGAATTGGCAGTAAAGAGGGCTTTTTCAGGGCAATTTTGCAGAAGCCTTAAAGGAGAAGTTTCGCTGGGCCAGGTAGCTGAAGGTCACCACAATAGCCACCGTAATAACCTGTGCCAAGACAGGAAAAAGGTTAAATCGTTCGACCAGCAGCTTTAAGAGCAGATAGTTCAGCACCAGATTAAATAAGCAAATCATCAGGTAGCGAAACAGCTGAATGCGACCCTTGATGTCCGAGTCGGAAAAGACCACAAACTTCGACATAAAAAAACCTACCGGAAAGGTCACACAAAACGAGAGTAGCAACGAGGCGCTATGGGGCTTGAACGCATAGAAAGAAAGTACCAAGGGCTGCCCTTTGAGCAAGCAGGAGTAGCTGATCGAATAGACCAAAAAGCCCAGTATAACATTGCCTCCTCCCGAAGCGGCATAACGAAAGGTCTGCAACGAAAAAAAGCCCTTAAAGGGCGGATAAAAAAAATCGATGATGCCCAACAAAAAGAGGGTCACCTGAGCGGACAATTTTTTCATTGCATCGCAAAGTAAACCAATCAACAGCAATTGACAAACTGCCTACCTTTGCCGCAATTACCAATTAGCGCATGCGTGTTATTGCCCACATAAAACAAATGGTCGCCGTTGTTCTCGAAGAGACCCTGCAACACCAGTGTGCTCCAGATACGCTGGTGATCAATACCACGAAGCCGGAGTTTGAGGGAGACTATACGCTGGTCCTATTTTCGTTGGTAAAACCGCTCAAATTGGCCCCCGAAAAACTGGGGCAACAACTGGGTGAGGCCTTGGCAGCACGCTACCCCGAAACGATCGCCCGCTTTAATGTGATCAAAGGATTTTTGAACCTGACCCTCACCGATAACTACTGGCTTACGTTCCTAGACGAACAACACGGCAAGCCCCTGCCACAGCAAGATTGGCTGCAAGGAAAAAAGGTAATGGTCGAATACTCCTCTCCCAATACCAACAAGCCACTTCATCTGGGGCACTTGAGAAATATCTTCTTAGGCTGGAGTGTAGCCGAGATACTAAAAAGCTGTGGCGCCGATGTGATCAAGACCTGTGTGGTCAATGACAGGGGGATCCATATTTGCAAAAGCATGATCGCCTGGCAACTTTTTGCCAATGGCGCCACCCCTGCCTCTACCGGCACAAAGGGAGATCATTTTGTAGGAGATTACTACGTTAAGTTCAACGATGAGCATAAAAGGCAAATAGAAGAGCTGGTCGCCGGCGGACGCACCAAGCAAGAAGCCGAGAAAGAAGCGCCCATCATGAAAGCGACCCAACAAATGCTGCTTGATTGGGAAGCCGGCAAACCCGAGGTCTTATCGCTTTGGCAAACCATGAATAGCTGGGTATACGAGGGGTTTGAACAAACCTATCGCCAAATTGGAGCCGATTTTCAAAAGACATATTACGAAAGCAATACCTATCTGCTGGGTAAGCAATTTGTGAGCGAGGGACTCCAACAAGGCGTTTTCTTTACCAAAGAAGACGGCAGCACCTGGATCGATCTTACCGAAGAAGGATTAGACCAAAAGCTGGTACTGCGGGGCGATGGCACCTCAGTGTACATTACGCAAGACCTGGGACTGGCACAAGAGAAATACAATGAGTTCGCTTACGACCAAAGCATTTATGTAATAGCAGACGAGCAGAACTATCACATGAAAGTGCTGCAGTTGATCTTGGAAAAACTGCAGAAACCATACGCGAAAGGCATCTATCACCTAAGTTATGGAATGGTGGAACTGCCCAGCGGCCGTATGAAAAGTCGCGAAGGAACCGTGGTGGACGCAGATGATATTGTGAGTGAAATGATAGCGGTGGCCCGTCGCAAAACCGAGGAACTTGGAAAAGTAAAAGATTTTTCGGCCGACGAATTGGAGGCACTTTACCGAATGCTGGCACTGGGCGCACTTAAGTTCTTTCTGCTTCGTGTAGATCCAAAAAAGAAAATGATCTTTAATCCGGAGGAGTCGATCGACTTTCAGGGATTTACCGGCCCCTTCGTACAATACACACATGCCCGAATCTGCTCGCTACTGCGTAGAGAAAAACCAACAGAGCAAGCACTGGCCCCCACTACATTTTTTCCGGCCGAAAGAGAGTTGCTGTTACAACTGGCCCAATACCCTATGGTACTGGAACAAGCCGTAACCGAGCATAACCCCTCGGTGTTGGCCATCTATGCATTTACGCTGGCAAAATCATTCAATAGCTTTTACAACCAACACTCGGTTACCCAGGCCGAATCGCCCGAGAAAAAGCAACTGAGACTAAAGCTGGCCGGCCAAACCGCAACGCTGATCGCGGCGGCCATGGGCAATCTGGGCATTGCCGTTCCACAACGCATGTAAGTTAGCCAATGACCAGTGCGGCGAGCGCAGGAATATCGATCGTAAGCTGGTACTGCTTCTTTGATGGCGACAAGCATTCACTTCGAATAAAAGGATTGTGTACCGTACCCGTGCCGGCGTATGCAAGAGCATCACTGTTTAAAAGCTCTTGGGTAAATTCCTTTCCCGATACAGTAAGTGTCCAGTCTCGGTATACCACGGGTGTCATGTTGAGGACGACCAGTAATTCTTTCGATGCATCCTTTCCCTTTCGACGATAAACGATCACCGATTCGGAGCGATGAGCAAGATCGATCCACTCAAAACCATCGGTATCGAACTGCTTTTCGTACAGAGCGGGCTGGCTGGTAAGAAGCGTATTCAGCGATTTGAGCAACAGCGACAGGCCGCTATGAACAGGATATTGCAATAAATGCCATTGCAACTGAGAGCGATAATCCCACTCCGTGGTTTGTCCAAATTCCGCACCCATAAAAAGCAGCTTGGCACCTGGATGGGTGAACATATAGGTATATAACAAACGAAGATTGGCGAATTTTTGCCACTCATCACCCGGCATCTTATAGATCATGGGGCTTTTTCCGTGCACAACCTCGTCGTGGCTAAAGGGGAGCATGAAATTCTCATCATAGTAATACATTAGACTGAATGTAAAACGATCTTGATGGTGCTTGCGAAAAAGAGGATCCAACTTAAAGTACCGAAGGGTGTCATGCATCCAGCCCATCATCCATTTCATGCCAAAGCCCAGCCCGCCTTGAAAGACCGGTCGGGAGATCTGTGGCCAATCGGTGGCCTCTTCGGCAATGGTCTGCACATCGGGAAAGCGCTGGTATATACTTTGATTGAGTTCCTTTAAGAATTCAATGGCCTCGAGATTACCCTCTCCTCCAAATTCATTTGGCTCCCACTCCCCTTTCTTTCTGGAGTAATTAAGTTTTAGCATCGACGATACGGCATCTACCCGAATGGCATCGACATGAAAGAGATCGAACCAAAAATGCGCACTGCTTATTAAAAAAGAGCGAACCTCTCCGCGTTTATAATTAAATACATAACTGTTCCAATCGGGATGAAACCCTTTGCGCATATCAGCGTACTCGTACGTGTGGGCCCCGTCGAAAAGATACAGCCCATGCGCATCGTAAGGAAAATGAGAAGGAACCCAGTCGAGTATCACCCCAATACCCGCCGCATGAAAAGCGTCGATTAAGCGCATGAGTCCTTGCGGATCGCCATAGCGAGAAGTGGGAGCAAAATATCCTGTACACTGATAACCCCAACTGCCATCGAAGGGATGCTCCATGATGGGCATGAGCTCCACATGGGTGAATCCCATGTCTTGTACATAGGGAACAAGCGTTTGCGCGAGCTCATCGTAAGAGAGATAGGCATTTTCGTCTCCACCATCGGGTCTGCGCCAACTGGCCAGATGCACTTCGTACACACTCCAGGGAGATGATAGAGAATTGTGCCGGGCACGATCTTTCATCCACCGGTCATCGTTCCATTCGTAGTACAGATCCCAGGTAATAGAAGCGGTCTGCGGCCTTTTTTCCCAGAAAAATGCAAAGGGATCTCCCTTGTCTAGTTCTTTTTCTCCGTATCCTACAATATGATATTTGTATACCTCGCCAAGTTTTACACCGGGAATGAATCCTTCCCAGATGCCTGATTTTTCCCAGCGGGGAAAAAGCAAATGCGCCTCGCCGTTCCAATCATTGAAATTTCCAATCACGGATACACTCGTGGCATTGGGGGCCCACACACAGAAATAACAACCCCACACCCCATTTACCTGCACAGAGCGACTGCCCATCTTCTCATAGAGACGACAATGTATTCCCTGGTGATAACGTGCAAGGTCCTCTGCCGTTAATAGCGAATAATTCCAAACGGGCCGTTGCGTGTCGAGTTGCATAATATAAAACTATTGCAACAGTTCATACACGAAACTCTCTCCGGGAGCCACTTGCAAACCACGCATGGGAACGACCTCTTGGGTGATCACATTGCGAAGTCGGCTAAATCCACTGGTCCGCTCTTTCAAATGAGCCCAGTCAGGCTGCACTGATTTATTGCCGGTGTTGGCAACGACCATAACGGTTTGTTTGTTATCGTATCGAAAATAAGTATAGAGACCCTCTCTTGGAATAAACTGCATCATCTTACCGCTACCCAATGCCGATGAATTTTTTCTGAATTGTCCCAGCCGGCTTACATGGGTAAACATATCTTGTTGTTGCGCTGTGCGACCGGCGGCGGTAAAGAGATTCTTTGCTGGATCATCACCCGGAAAGCCACCCGGAAAATCTTCTCGAACCATGGCATCGGTGGTGGTTTTTTTATTTTTCATCAACACCTCTGTACCATAGTAAAGTTGCGGAATACCTCTGAGCGTCAAAAGCCAATTGATGGCCATCTTGAGCTTTTTCACATCCTCGTCAAAGACAGAAAAGACCCGGTCCATATCGTGATTGTCCAAGAATATACAATTGTTCATAGGATTTCCATAGAGTACATCCTGGGCCATGGTCATATATAATTTTCCGGTACCGTTGGTCCATCCGGCTTGTTCGGTGATACCGGCCAGCATTCCAAAGCAGGTCTGAAAGTCAAGAACCCCCTCTGCATTGTGGCGGAAGGGAGCATTGATATTGCCGGCCGTAAAGTATGCATTGGCCGTAGGGGTATTGACCCAAGACTCACCAAATACCGTAACGGTAGGAAACTCCCTTTTTAATGCAACGTTGACCGCATTCAAAAACGGCTCCTCACAATACTTGTAGGTATCAACGCGCCACCCGTCTATTCCGAATTCTTCGGTAGACCACACTGCATGCTGAATCAAATAAGTAGCCAGATAGGGATTGCGCTGGTTCAGATCGGGCAGATCGGTAGTGAACCAACCATCCAGCATCTGGCGCTTATCGGCATCGGAGGCATAGGGATCGAAGAACACCTCTTCGCGATGGTTGGGAGCTGAGCGACCCTGCGATGTATTGAACCAATCAGATGTAGGTGGGTCAAGATGAAAAAAATGGTGACTCCCCACATGATTATACACAGCATCCTGAATGACCTTCATGCCATTTTGATGCAAGGACTCGCAGAATTTTTTATAGCCCTCGTTGCCCCCGTAGCGCTTATCGATGGCAAAATGATTCGTGAACCAATAGCCGTGGTAACCCGCCACACTGTTGCCCCACTCATGCAAACGAGGCATATCGTTCTCGATAACGGGCGTAAGCCAAAGAGTGGTCACACCCATTTCCTTAAAATAATCGAGGTGATTGGTGATCCCTGTAAAATCGCCGCCGTGTCGAGAGAACTTGTTGCTGCGCTCACATCCGGTATCGCGATAAGACCTTACGATATCGTTACTCACATCTCCATTCGAAAAACGATCGGGCATCATCAAATAAACAAGATCGGTAGACTGCACTCCCTGCACGCGGCTTTTGCCATTGCCTGCACTACGCGCCTTTAACTGGTACGACACGGTCATGGTCTTGGAAGAACCTCCTGCGCCCGATAAGGCAAGCTCGACCGTTCCAGGACGGGTTTGTGCAGCCAGGACCAGGTCTACAAAAAGGTAATTCTTATTCTCAGGACATGACACCTTCTTAATGGTAATACCGGGATATCGAGTGGTAACCTTGGTAAATTGACCGATGTCGTTTTGATGCAGCATTAGTTGAAGCGAGCCGCTTTTCATACCTGCCCACCAATGCGAGGGATAGATGGCCGGTGCAGACTGGGACTGCGCAACAATAAAAGAAAGCTGAAGAACGAATAAAAATAGGATGCTTCTCATAAAATAAAATTACTGCTAAAAATTACTATTGATTTTTCTCTTTGATAAAGACGATACAGATCAGTGCCGCCACTGCCATTAAACCCCCTCCTACTGTAAGCGCAGCAAGACGGTCATTCCCTAACACTTCTCGCATGAGCCAGCCAAAGCCCAGCGAAGCGATGATCTCTGGCAGTACGATAAAGAAATTAAAGATACCCATGTAGATACCGACCTTTTCTTTTGGCAAGACGCCGCTGAGCATGGCATAAGGCATCGATAAGATGCTGGCCCAAGCGATTCCCACTCCTACCATCGAACCAAAGAGCCAATTCTTATCGGTAATAAAATTGACACTGATCAATCCAATGGCACCGGCCAGCAGACAAACAGCATGGGTCAGGCTTCTGCCCCACCGATCGGCGATAGCAGGCAAGACAAGTGCGAACAAAAAGGTAACTACACTATAAAAAGATAGGGTCAAACTTCCAAAATCGGCTCCGGCCGCATAGACAGGGTCACTGGCATCTTGTCCTTTAAAAACATTCACGGCCACGGCCGTCGTGTAATAGAACCACATCAGAAACAATCCCGGCCATGTAAAGAACTGAACCAGCGATACCCAGCGCATACGGGTGGGCATGTTAGATAAAGCATGAAAGATCTCTTTCGCGCCATGAAAGAAACCACCTTGCTCGGCTTGTTGTTTTTTTATGAAATCAGGATCGCTTGGAGGATACTCCTTTGTTGAAAAAACGGTGTACATAACACCCGCCATAAAAAAGAAGGCGCCCAGATAAAATGACCACCTGACATTATCGGGAATGCCACCTGCCTCGGCAGTATTAGAAAAATCAAAAACGTTTTTCATGAGCCAGGGCAAGGCGGAGGCAATACTCCCCCCTAGTCCTATCATCAGGCTCTGCATAATAAAACCACGGTTGACCTGAGAGTCGGGCAGCTGATCGGTTACAAAAGCACGAAAAGGTTCCATGGCCACGTTGCCAAAGACATCGAGCACCCACAGCAATCCCGCTGCCATCCAGAGCACACTGCTGTGCGGCATGAACACAAGCGCAATAGAACTGATAATTGCACCGATCATAAAATAGGGCCTTCTGCGTCCCCACCGGGGATGCCAGGTTCGATCGCTCATGTACCCCACCACCGGTTGTACGAGTAAGCCGGTAAGCGGTGCCGCTAAAAACAGAAGAGGCACCTCATCGGGATTGGCGCCGAGATTTTCATAGATCCGTCCCATATTGGCACGCTGCAGATCCCAACCGAATTGGATACCGAAAAATCCTACGCTCATATTGATGATCTGCTGTAGGCTAAGTTTGGGTTTTTCTCCCTGAAAAGCAGTAGACATGGCAATCGTTGGTTTTAGAAGGTAAGATAATCACAAAAAAGGAAAGCCGGTCAAATCACGAACCCATCCGGGATGATGGCTCCCTTCTTGACAACGACAATTCCGTCTTTGACCGCATAGAGCGGATGATCCTTGTTCTCGAGGTGTTCTCCACCCCGGATGATTACATCGTTTCCGATTCTGCAATTCTTATCGATGATGGCCCGGTGAATCTGACAGCGCTGCCCCACTCCCATGGCAGGAATTCCCTTCTCGCTTTCTTGTGTGATGTCTTGGAGCGTTTCGTAATAATCACTTCCCATAATATAGGCATCCGAAATAACACTACCGAGTCCAATACGGCTCCTAATGCCAATTACGGAGCGCTCCACAGAAGAAGCGCTGATGATGGAGCCTTCTGCTACTAGTACCTGGTTGAGCGTGGTGCCGCTGATCTTGGCAGGCGGCAACATTCTTGAGCGTGTGTAGATAGTGCGATCGCTGTCGAACATATCAAAGGCCGGGATCTCTTTGGTCAACTCGATGTTGGCCTCAAAAAAAGAACCGATGTTTCCAATATCGGTCCAATAACCACTGTACTGATAGCTGGCCACCCGGTAGCGGTCGATGCAGGCCGGAATAATTTCTTTTCCAAAATCGGCCGCTTCCTTAAGCTCGGTACGAAGCAGATCAAAAAGCAAACTTCTTTTGAAAATATAAATACCCATCGAGGCGAGATAGACCCTCCCTGCTGCCTGCATGGCACTACCGGTATCACTGACCCAATCGCCGAGCAATTCCTTCTTGGGTTTTTCAACGAAGGATGTAATGAGACCTCCTCCACTTTTTAAGATACCGAACTCGGGAGCTTCTTTGCCGGTAACAGGAATAGTGGCGATCGTAATATCGGCCCCCAATTGCTTGTGATGATCGAGCATCTCGGCAAAGTTCATTTGATATAACTGGTCTCCGGACAAGATGAGCACATACTCACTCTCGAAAGATTCAATATGACGAAGACCTTGTCTGACCGCATCGGCCGTTCCCTGAAACCAGGTGGGATTATCGGGTGTTTGCTCAGCGGCCAGAATATCCACAAAGGCCCGGCTAAAAGCGCTGAAGTGATATGTGTTTTTGATATGACGGTTCAGCGAAGCGGAATTGAACTGGGTCAACACGAACATTCTTCCGATTCCATTATTGAGGCAATTAGAAATGGGAATATCGACCAAACGATACTTTCCTGCGATCGGAACGGCAGGTTTGGACCGACTTGCGGTCAAGGGATAGAGCCTCGATCCGGCGCCTCCGCCCAAGATCACCGATAACATTTCGGTCGAGTGTGTGATGGTTCGTATTGCCATAAAAGTTATTTCAAGCTTTTGTAGAGGTGCAGATACTGTGCGGCTGCACTTTTCCACGAATGATCGATCTGCATGATCTGCTCACGAAGTTTTTGCAAGGTGGCCGGTGCCTCGTAGTAAAGTGCAACGGCGCGACTTACGGCATGCAGTATGTCCTCTACCGATGGCTGTTCGAACCGGATCCCAAAACCACCGCTATCACCCATGTCCTTCACCGTATCTTTTAAACCTCCAACGGCCCTTACCACCGGAATGGTACCAAAGCGAAGTGCGTACAATTGGTTGAGGCCGCATGGTTCAACGCGACTAGGCATCAATAAAAAATCGGCCCCGGCGTACATTAAATGACTCAGCGCTTCTTGGTATCCGATATGCACACCCACGGAATCCTGAAGCGGCCCGGTCAGCAGTTCTAGCTGTTGCTCGATTTGATTTTCGCCAGATCCTAAGATCAAAAAATTGATCTTTTCCGGATGAGCGGCTACACAAGCTGCGATGGCACCGGGCAACAGGTCGGCAGCCTTTTCGGCCACCATTCTGCCAATGAAACAAAATAACGGACGATCCGGATCGAGACCAAAGCGTCGACAAAGCTCTTCTTTGTTTTTTCTTTTACCTGCTGCCACCGTAGCTACCGTGTAATGAAAGAGCAGATACGGATCGTGCGCAGGATCCCAGATGTCCGTATCGATGCCGTTTAAAATGCCGACCGATTTATGTTTTTCGTGATCGAATAATTTTTCTAACCCGGCTGCACTGCTACGAAGCTCCAGCAGATACCCCGGACTCACAGTGGTTACTTTCCAAGCGGTCTTGATGGCGGCTGCCAGCGGATTGATCTGGTGATGCCAATCGAGCAATGACCAATGCAACATATCGCAAGCCGGTAGCAAATACTTTCGCTGCCAATCAAACGCACCGGCGTATTGCGCGTTGTGCACCGTAAACACGGATGGGATGGCAGCAAGCCGATCCTTACAATCGTAACCATACTGTAGTAAAAAAGGGATCAATCCCGTATGGTGATCATGACAATGAATGATGTCCGGAAGATGTTTCCACGAATTGATCCAATCACAAACGGCATTTTGAAAAGCGATAAAGCGTTCGGTATCGTCGGGGTAACCATAGATCTTTTCGCGGTCGAGCAGTCCATTGATATCGATCAGATAAAGATCGAAACCGAGAAGATTGGTCTTTTCTTTGATCACACTGTAATGAAAGAACTGTGGACCCAGGTATTGACTTCCTTCGTGCACCAGTTCCCATTGCTGTTGATATAAAAATTCTGTTCGGTGCATCGGCACCACCACTTTGGCAATATGTCCTTGCAAGGCCTGGTACTTGGGGAGTGCCCCAACCACATCGCCCAACCCACCTGCCTTTGCCATGGGAAAGCACTCAGCTGCAACATGTACGATCTCCATACTACACTTGTTCCTTTCGATAAATTTAAGTCAAAAAAGCCTATTTTCATTGCTCGTAAACTAACGACACAAAATCATTCCTAACCTGCAAATCACAACCATGCAAGCAGCTGCCAAACAACCTACCAATTACGGCGCACTGGGCACCCTCATTACGGTTTTTTTCTTCTGGGGCTTTATTGCGGCCGGTAACAGTGTCTTTATTCCTTTTTGTAAGAATTATTTTCACCTCGATCAGTTTCAAAGCCAGCTGATAGACTTTTCTTTCTATCTGGCCTACTATATCGGAGCTCTGATCTTGTTTGCCTATGGTGCGTTCGGAGGCCAGGACCTTGTGGGAAAGTGGGGCTACAAGCGAAGTATCATTTACGGACTGTTATTCTCGGCGCTTGGGGCTGCTATTATGATCGTAGCGGTAGAGGCGAACGTCTTTTATTGGATGCTGGCCGGTCTCTTTGTAGTGGCCTTGGGCTTTTCGTTACAGCAAACCGCCGCACAACCCTTCGCAATTTCGCTGGGCGACCCCTCTACAGGAGACAGCCGTGTTAACCTGGGAGGAGGCATCAATTCATTTGGCACTACCATTGGGCCGCTGGTCGTGGCCTTCGCACTTTTTGGTACGGCTGCGGCCATTACCGACGATAAGATTCGCTCGTTAAGTCTAGAGAAAGTGGTACTACTGTATGCAGGCGTTGGGCTGCTCTTTGTGGGGGCGGCCGCACTGTTCGGTTTTTCGCGCAAGGTACCTGCCGGCATAAACGAAGAAAAAACAGAAAAAGCCACCAAGGCACTTGTTGCCTTGATCGTTATTACCGGCTTATTGATCGCTATGTTCTTTCCGGTATTTAGCAGCTATAACAGCAGTGACGCACTGGCAATAGAGAACTTGAACGCACGTATCGCGACCGCAGAGACAGCGGGAATAACTGTCGATCAGCAGCAGGTCGATCAATTGATACAGGAGCGCAATGAGCTTCGTCAACCGCTCGAACAATCGCGGATGTATTGGCTCTTTGGAGCCTTGGCAGTCGTGGTAGTTGGTTTACTTTTCTCCAATGCAAGAGCTACAAAAAATCCTGAGGGATGGGGTGCCATGAAATATCCTCAGTTGGTACTGGGCATGTTGGGCATCTTTGTGTACGTGGGGGTGGAAGTTGCCATTGGATCTAACCTGGGTGAACTGCTCAAACAAAAAGATTTTGGTGGATACCAGGCCTCGCAAGTTGCCCCCTTCGTATCGATGTTCTGGGGCAGTTTGATGATCGGAAGATGGACCGGATCGATCAATGCATTTGATCTGCCTAACACGCGAAAACAATTACTGACGTTCATCGTGCCGCTGGTCGCCTTTGGGATCATTTTGGGCGTTACTACCCTGGCCCAATATGACGTGCGTCCGCTGCTGGGCTACGTGGTATGCGTGGGCATACAGATTCTGGTCTTTTTCTTAAGCAAAAATAAACCGGCCCGCACGTTGCTCTTGTTTAGCCTCTTTGGAATAGCAGCCATGGTGGTGGGAATTCTAACACAAGGTAAAGTTGCCATTTTCGCTTTCTTGGCCGGTGGCCTGGCTTGCTCTATCATGTGGCCCTCGATCTTTGCCCTGTCTGTAGCAGGGTTGGGGAAATATACCACGCAAGGGTCCGCTTTCTTGATCATGATGATCTTGGGTGGTGCTATCATTCCTCCTATTCAAGGAAAACTGGCAGACATTATCGGCATCCATCAATCTTTTATTGTCTGCGCAATTTGCTTTGCATATCTGGCCTTGTTCGCCTTTTTGGTAAAGGGGATCTTGAAGCGTCAGGGCATTGATTACGATACCACCGCAGCAGGTGGAGGTCATTAAACTTTCAATTTGATCGTAGCAACATGAAAAAATTTGCAGTTGGAATAGATATTGGTGGAACCAACACGAAATTTGGCATCGTAGACAGAGAAGGTACGATCCTTACACAGGGTCGGATGCTCACCAATGCCAGAGACACGGTGCAGGGTTTCATAGAAGAGCTTTATCAGCATCTCTCTCCGATGATCGAACAATCGGGCGGGGTCAATGCATTTACGGGCATCGGCATTGGCGCACCGAATGGAAATTATTACACTGGCAATATTGAACATGCCGCCAATTTAAAATGGAAAGGCATTGTGCCGCTGGCCGCCATGATACAGGAGCGATTCGGCATGAATGTAAAGCTTACCAACGATGCCAACGCCGCGGCTGCCGGAGAGCAGCAATACGGCTGCGCAAAAGGGATGCGCGATTTTATTACCATCACGCTGGGTACCGGTGTGGGCAGTGGTATTTTTATCAACGGAAGAATTGTATTGGGTCACGATGGGTTTGCGGGTGAGCTCGGACACACGATCATCAGACCCGGGGGCAGGCTTCACCCCGGCACTGGCATCCGGGGTCCACTAGAGGCATATGCCTCTGCCACCGGTGTGCGAGAGACAGCCCTGGAGATGCTGAGAGATCATCCCACCAAAAAAAGCTTGTTACGAGACATTTCGCCCGAAGAACTTACGAGCGAAAAGGTTTATGAATGCGCCATCAAAGGAGATGAGATCGCCAAAGAGATCTTTGCCTTTACCGGTCAACTATTGGGTGAGGCCCTAGCAAATTTTGTAATGTTCTCTTCGCCCGAGGCGATCGTGCTATTTGGCGGGCTGACCAAAGCCGGAGATTTAATTTTAAATCCGACTCGTAACGCTATGGAGGCTAACCTAGTTCAGGTATTTAAAAATAAGGTGAAGCTGGTCTTTAGTAATTTAAAAGAGGCTGATGCCGCTATTTTAGGAGCCAGCGCACTTATTTGGGAAGAGGCCTGAGCCGCTTGATCATAAATACACCGGGAACGGCTCGTTGCCCTTCTTTGTCAGAGGGGCGTATGGTCTCTTTTCCGTTTACAAGCATACAACTACTACCTCCTCCATCGAGATTGAGCGCCTCTACACAACCCAGCTCTTTCAATAGTGTGGCCGTTTGTGTAAGGGTCAACCCATCGGCTTTTCCCGGATTACGCCCCTCGACCACCAAAACGATGAGTTCTCCTTTGTTGGTATATCCCATGGCTGTTCGAGGATGCTTATCACCAATGGCCTTTCCGGCAAACTTCATCTCTTCGTTATTGGTAATGTTGAGTTGACCATCCTGCAACAGCACAGGGCCTCCACCGACCGCTGTTTCCACTTTCCATTTTGCTGGAGAGAACGTAGTCCCTTTGTTTTGCTTGGCAGAAGCAGCAGCCCGAAAAAAGGTTTGTTGAGAATGAGCAGCGACCGAATCCCTAAAGGCGGCAATGGGTCGTTGAAAGGCCAGCGGATAACGCGATGCGCTGTCGGTGAATTGCCAAGACACATCGGCACTACGATTTTTATAGATGCCGATGGCGCTTCCCATTGGATGACGCCAGGTGAGCGTATCGGATCCCTTACCGGCTATGGCATGAACGTGATACGCCAGCGTCTTTTTACCATTGACGACAAGGTTCAGATTTTGATGCGTGGTAAAAGAAAAAAACGAGGTGTTGACCACCAAGAGTGGTTCTTGATTCTTTTGAAAGAACCCGGTTGGGGTAAGTCTTCTTCGGGTAGTGGTATCGGCCAAAAAAAGTAGCGAGCGGTCTTTGAGATCTGCTTTTACATAGTAGGCGATGTTTGGCTTTCCCTCAATGGGATCGTTGGTTCTGTACACATGCATTCCGGCCGGAAGAGGACCATAAAGAGAGTCGACCAATGCCCAGCGAACCTGGCCATCACTATGTAACGATACGATCAACGAACAAAAGAAAACGAACAGATAACGCATAGCACAAGATACCAAAAAGAAAGAATCTGCATGGCCCCGCAGTTGGGCCTGTTACTGTTTGGAGGAGAGCCACTGGTTGATCCCGTAGCCGGGTATCACATGCTTTTCGCTATGGTAAGAAGAGCGAACCAGCGGTCCGCTTTCTACATAATCAAGCCCCATCTGGTATCCGATCTCTCGGTATTCGGCAAATTCATCGGGATGCACGAAGCGCTCAACGGGCAAATGCTTTTTTGTAGGCTGCAGGTATTGACCCAATGTTACCACATCGCATCCATTGTCTCGCAGATCACGAAGGGTCTGCGTCACCTCTTCTTTCTTTTCGCCGAGCCCCAGCATGATGCCGCTCTTAGTGCGCATACCCGCTTCTTTCAATGTGCGGATCACTTCCATGCTTCTCCAATATTTTGCCTGTATCCTTACCTGGCGCGTGAGCCGCTCTACGGTTTCGATATTATGGCTGACCACTTCGGGATGCGCCTGGGCGATGCGATGAATATCTTCTTTCTTTCCTTTGAAATCGGGGATCAGTGTCTCTAACGTGGTGTCGGGAGTAAGCGTTTTTACGGCACGAATGGTATTGAACCAAATGGTCGATCCGCCATCGGGCAACTCATCTCGGTCCACAGAGGTGATAACAGCATGCTTTACCTTCATTAGCTGGATCGCTTCGGCCACTCGCTGCGGCTCATCCCAATCGACTGCACCCGGCCGACCTGTAGCCACTGAGCAGAATCCACAACTACGGGTGCAGACATTGCCCAAGATCATGAAGGTAGCCGTGCCGGCACCCCAACACTCTCCCATGTTGGGACAATTTCCACTCTCACAAATGGTATGCAGCTTGTGATGATCGACCAAATGGCGAACATGCTTATAGTTCTCGCCAATAGGCAACTTAACGCGAAGCCAGTCGGGTTTTTTAATAAAGGAGGCAGATGATGAGGTATTAGAAACAACTGGCAATTCGGTCATGAGGCAAAATTACTGATTCCTATTTTCTTTTGCCAAACAACAGGGCAATATGCGCCTGAAAGAAAAAGGGTTTGTCGTTTTGCAATGCCATAATGGGAATTCGCTTTGCATAGAATTCGGCGCTGGCGCCTACTTCGATGCCGCTAACCACTTCGTTAAACCTTCCGTAATCAAAACGCAAGGCACCTTTTACAAACAGACCGGGCTGTACTTTCAATTCTTTCCATCCGCGCCAAAATCCACCTGCGCCAAGAATGGAAGGCCCCAAGAACAAGACACTATCGGCAGAGGTGTACTTGATGTAGAGCAGATCGTCGGAGCTTGGGTCTTCTACCTGCACGTAATAGGGCTTCAGTAGCCCCATGGCAAGACCCCCGTTGTAGACAGCAGAGACGGCAACCCCATTTTTATTGCCCTTTTGCCCAAGGATGCGCTGCTGCCCCACTCCCATGGTAAGCTGAAAGAAATTGTTCGCCTTGCCGTAGATGTAAGGATTGCTAAAAAACAAAAAAGGATTGGAGAGGTTTTGAAACTTGTTCTCTTTCGGATGCTTGATCTCGGTCAGATCGAAGCGGTATACTGTCGTGCGAAGCGGAGACTTCATGCGTCCTATTTCGTAGAACAGCCCATAGCCATTACTGCGAGCCTGCAGCCCCATAGTGGATTGCTTGTTGTAAACCAACACGCCTTCTTCGGCCTGCCTGATCATGGCGTTGATCTTTTGTCTTTTTTGGTCTTTTTTAGAAAGCGTACCGCCCGAGCGGGTTACTTGCGCCATAGAGGCGGTAACCAGCAAAAAAGAGAGAGCTGTAAGACAAAACGATCTCAAGAAAAGTAGATTTGATTATTCAAACGTAAATTTAGACAAATTATTGAATATGACTTCTCGTGTTGTTTACCAAGGAGCACTTCGTACCACGTGCACGCATCTGCAAAGCGGCTCTGCCATTGAAACGGATGCTCCTGTCGATAACCAGGGCAAGGGAGAACGTTTCTCGCCGACCGACCTGCTGGCCACGTCGCTGGCTACCTGTATGTTGACCGTTATGGGTATCAAGGCCCGCGACATGGAGATCGACATGACAGGCCTCAGCATATCGGTACAAAAGAACATGTTGTCCGATCCCAGAAGAGTAGGCTCCATTGAATTGTTTGCAACTATACCGGCTTCGCTGCAAGCGCTAGAAGAAAAGGCAAAACAAGTGTTAAAGCGAACCGGCGAAAGCTGCCCTGTCATCAAAAGCATTCACCCCGATATTGTGGTAACGATCGATTGGGCACAGTGGGCCTAAAGCTCACCAATTTGAAAGTGCTTGTAACACCCGGCTTACCGGCAGACCCATTACATTATAGAAATCGCCATTGATGTAACGAATGCCCACCACTCCGATCCACTCCTGGATGGCGTAGGCACCGGCCTTGTCGTAAGGCTTGTACTGATCTACATAAAATTCGATCTGCTCTAATGTGAGCGGATGAAAGGCCACTTCGGTAATATCTGAGAAACTAATTTCTTTTTCGCCTTGCTTTAGCACTACGCCGGTAATTACGCGGTGTACCTGTCCTGCCAGCGCAAGCAGCATGCTGACCGCCTCCTCTCTGTGCACGGGCTTTCCGATTACACGATCTTCTAAGACCACCACCGTATCGGCCGCCAGCGTAACGATACCTTCCGGCACCAACGATTGTACAGCCAGCGCCTTTTGCCGGGCAATATGAATCGGAATATCCTCGATGGCCAGATGAGGTGGAAAATCTTCCTTGGTCTCTTTAACGATAATTTCAAAGGGCACGGCGGCCCATTCCAGCAATTGCTTGCGACGGGGCGACTGAGAGGCGAGAATTATCTTTTGCATACGCTAAAAATAAAAGAAGACCATCGAGAGGATACCGGCTAGCAAGATCCACTTTACATAACGACTGAGCTTTCCAAAATCACTTGGTGTAACCGCCTTTTGCAACCTTCTTATCCAATCGAGCAAGGGCAGCAAGATCAGTACGAATCCGTATAAAAATGCCACCCAATAATTAAGCTGCAATAAATAAACGAGCACCCCCACCAATAATAACAATAACAACGAAACCCATACCAATGCTATAAAGCGGGCCACCCCTATTCCCCACACGATCGGCAGCGTTCTGCACCCGTAGCGACGGTCTCCCTCCATATCTTCTACGTCTTTGATAAGCTCTCTGGCCAGTGTGGCCAAAAAAGCAAAGCAGGCATAGAGCGCAGCAAAACGATACAGACGTAATTGTCGAAAGTCTGTGCCGTAGGCCCAGCCAACAGGATCGATCTTTGCGACAAAAACAACCAGGATGCTCCAGGCGACCATCAAGGCTATCAGAAAATTTCCTAACAGAAAACTCTTTTTAAACCTTGTTGAATAAAACCAAAGCAGCACCACACAGGCCAGATTCATCAAAAGTAAATACCCTTGCCAAGGAGACTGCATGGCCAGTGCCGTACAGACCAACCCGGCACTGCTTAGCAGAAAATGCCAGGCCATGGCCCAACGACGACCAATGATCTTATCGACCACCAGTGCATCGGGTTTATTGACCTCATCGATATTAACATCAAAATAATCATTGATCACATACCCGCCGGCAGCAATCAGCACCGAAGCGAGCAATAGCCACATAAAACGAACTCTGTCGCCCTCGGGGATATGACCTGCATACACAGGCTCGTAGATGGCTAGCTGAAATAAACCTTGGGCCAAGGCTATAAAAAGCAGATTGGGAAACCGGATCAGACGAGAAAAACCTAAGAGCAATTGCATGGCCGGTAGAGTTTAGCGAGACGCTATGTTTTCTTCGGGGCCCCAATGACCACGGGTGGTCAAGACGGTTTCGATGATCTCTCTTGCACAACCACTGCCTCCATTTGCGGTAGCAATATAATGAGCGATCTCTCTGACCTCTTGGGCAGCATCAGCAGGGCAGCAAGCCAGGCCGCAAACCTTCATGGCATACAGGTCGGGCAGATCATCGCCCATGTACAACACTTCTTCGGCCGATATCTCCCACTCTTGCAAAAGAGAAGTAAGCATCTCTAATTTATTGTAAACCGCCATGTAGACTTCGGTGATGCCAAGTTTACGAAGCCTTTCTTTGACCTCATCGGAGGTGCCTCCTGAGATCACGCAAACACGGTATCCTTTTTTGACAGCCAACTGCAGGGCATAGCCGTCTTTGATGTTCATTTTGCGAGCTTGGGTAAAATCGGGCATCAGATAGACCGATCCGTCCGTAAGCACACCATCCACATCAAAAACAAAAGTGGTAATGCGCTCAAAAGGAAGTTGACTGCTCATGAAAGACTATTTCTGGTTGTCGCGCCACTCGTAGACCCAGGCGCTTTGGATCATTTCAAGATGCCCCTCGGTGCTCTCCTCTTTTTTACCCGTAAACCCGGGGATGGCAAGGACCCACTCGAGCAGATCGGTAAACCGAATTCGGTAGATCTTACTTTCGGTAAAATCATCTCCGAATCGCTCGTATAATTTTAAGGCAATATCCTCGTGATCGCTCCAACCGATGGGTGGTTCAAAATGAGACATGAATGTTTTTTTAAAGATAGAAAATTATTCGCCCAAGAACTGACTTTGGTCAGGCAAGGTTACATCGATATGCCCGGACCCTTCCAACAACTCGCACTGGCAACCTAGTCTCGAGTTGAGACGGGGATTCACGGCCCGGTCGATGAAGTCTTCTTCTTTGTCGCTGATCGGCTCCAGAAACTCCTCCCCTTTATTAACATAAAGATGGCAGGTACTACAGGCGCAGACCCCACCACAATTGTGATGGAGTTCGATATCGTTTTCGAGAGCAATTTCGAGCAGACTTTTTCCGGCTTTTACCCCCGTGAGCGTGACCGGTTTTTGCCCTGCTTGCTCGAAGTTGAAATGTATGGTATACATAGGGTTTGCAAATGTAATGCTAAAACAAAGAAGTGGGTAAGATGTTCAGTTTAAATTATTTTTTGGTATTCTTGCCTAACTTGCGTCCGATTTTTTAATGTCATTACCGCACTTCATGGCAAAAAATTTACTGATCGTAGAGAGCCCGGCCAAAGCCAAGACCATCGAAAAGATCCTGGGTAAGGAGTTTCAGGTCAAGAGTTGTTTTGGGCATATCCGGGACCTCGAAAAAGCCTCGATGGGAATTGATCTGGAAAAGAACTTCGAGCCCCGCTATATTGTGTCGGCCGATAAGGAGAAAGTGGTAAGCGACTTAAAGAGCCTCGCTAAAAAATCAGAAGAAGTTTGGCTGGCAACGGATGAGGATCGCGAAGGAGAGGCTATCAGTTGGCATCTATGCGAGGTGCTGGGACTAGACCCTGACAAGACCAAGCGGATCGTTTTTCATGAGATTACCAAGCCTGCCATTCAAGAGGCGGTCAAAAAACCCAGACGGGTCAATATGAACTTGGTCATGGCGCAACAAGCGCGTCGCATACTGGATCGTATTGTAGGCTTTGAGCTAAGCCCGGTGTTGTGGCGAAAAATGAGTATGCGAGGCAATTTAAGTGCAGGACGCGTACAAAGTGTGGCGGTTCGTCTGATCGCAGAAAGAGAAAGAGAGATCAATGCCTTTACGGCTGTAAGTCATTTTAAGATCGAAGCCTTGTTTGCCGATAAAGATTCCGACGGCAGACTGATCAACTTTGCCGCCGAAGGAAAAAAACAAGCCAGCGAGCAAGGCGCGGAGACTTTTTTAAAAAGCTGCGTGGGTGCTACCTATCAGGTCAACGACATACAGGTCAAACCCGGCAAGCGCTCTCCTGCCCCACCTTTTACGACCTCTACCCTGCAACAAGAGGCTTCCCGCAAGTTGGGCTATGGCGTTTCCAGAACGATGCAGATCGCTCAGAAGCTCTATGAGAACGGGTACATCACCTATATGAGAACCGATAGCGTAAACCTGAGTAATACGGCCCTGGCCGACATTACCGCTACGGTCGAAAAAATGTACGGCAAACAGTATCACCAGTTCAGGAAGTATCGCAATAAAAACGAATCGGCACAAGAGGCCCACGAAGCCATTCGTCCCACCTACATGAGCAATGCCAGCATCAAAGAGGCAGAATGGGCCAAATTATACGAATTGATCTGGAAAAGAACGATGGCCTCACAGATGGCCGATGCAGAACTCGAAAAGACCACGGTAAAGATCCTGATCTCGACCAATAAAGAAGAGCTGACCGCTTCGGGTGAGGTATTGAAGTTCGAAGGCTTCTTAAAAGTATATCGCGAAGGAAGAGACGAAGAAGACGGCGAAGAAGAGAATGAAGGCATGTTACCCCCACTGGCACTGCACCAGAAGGTAACGCTCAACACCATGAAGGCTATTGAACGCTTCAGCCGCCCCCAGCCCCGCTATACCGAGGCATCGTTGGTAAAAAAATTAGAGGAGTTGGGAATTGGCAGACCTTCTACCTATGCTCCCACCATCTCAACAATATTGAAAAGAGGTTACGTAGAAAAAAGAGATAAGGAGGGAGTCAAGAGATCATACAGTGTGTTACAGCTGAAAAAAGACAAGATCACAACACTGACCGAAGAAGAGAATACCGGCGCTGAAAAATCCAAGCTTTTTCCAAGCGACCTGGGGCTGGTGGTAACCGATTTCTTGCTGCAATACTTCAACGATGTGATGGACTATGGCTTCACGGCCAAAATTGAAAATGAGTTCGACGAGGTCGCTACCGGAAAGATGAAGTGGAACAAGATGATCAAGGATTTTTACAGCCCCTTCAAAAAAGATGTAGACAAGACCATAGAAACGGCCGAACGAATTAAAGGAGAGCGCGTGTTGGGCATAGACCCGGCCAGTGGAAAATCTGTGGTGGCCCGTATGGGTCGCTACGGAGCGATGATACAGATCGGACAGGCAGAAGAAGAAGAAAAGCCCCGCTTTGCAAAAATTCCGACCGGACAAAGTATTGAAACCATCACATACGAAGAAGCTATGGCACTCTTCGGAGCACAGGGACCGATGGGACAATACGAAGAAAAAGATGTATCAGTTAATGTAGGACGATTTGGTCCTTATGTAAAATGGGGAGAGGAATTTATCTCGCTACCTAAGGGCACTGACCTGGGCACGGTCGATCTGCAAAAAGCCATTGCACAGATTAAAGAAAAACAGAAAGCAGACGCACCCGTAGGGACGTTTCAGCAAAAACCCATCACCAAGGGTGCCGGAAGATTTGGCCCATACATTAAATGGGATGGCATGTTCATTAATGTGCCTAAGCGATATGACTTTGCGAACCTATCCGCTGCAGAAATGAACGAGCTTATCGAGGCCAAGATCAAAAAAGAAGAGAACCGATACATTCAGCGCTGGCCTGACCTGAATATTGCTCTCGAGAACGGCCGCTGGGGCCCCGTTATCCGATTTGGGAAAAAGCAGCTGTACCTGCCCAAGAAAGCCGATGGTGCCCGATACAGCCCCGAAGAGGGGGCCGCCTTTTCTCTCGATCAGATCAAAGCCTTCATTGAACAGCAAATACCCGGTGCCTTCTCTAAAAAAACAAAGGCTTCGAAGGCCCCCGCCAAAAAAGGAGCTAAAAAAGCGCCCGTTAAAAAGGCCGTTTCTAAAAAGACGCCTGCTACAAAATCGAAAGCAACACCGACCAAAAAGAAGACCGGAAAAAAATAAGCATGAAGCGCTCCTATTGGGAAAAAATGGCCGATCGCTACAACGAAGAGATCTTCGATGTTCGTCGCCAAGACAAAAAAGCGCTGATCACAAAAGCCATAAAGAAATACGCCGAACCCTCGCACCGAATTATCGATATAGGCTGTGCCATCGGAAAATGGTTTCCGGTACTCTCCCCTCTTTGCAAAGAAGTGGTCGCACTCGACATCTCGAAAGCCAATCTGGAAATTGCGAGAACCACCCATACCAAGCTGACCAACATCACCTATCTGCAAAAAGACATGAGCCGCACGGCCGCCAAGCTACCGGTTTGCGAATTGGGTATTTGCATCAATGCGATTTTGACCCCCACCGCCAAAGACAGAAGGATCTTTTTTCAAAACCTGGCCCGCTGTATCGCCCGTAAGGGAAAACTCATCGTAACGGTTCCTTCGCTGGAATCGTATCTTTTGGCAAGACTACTGCAACGCGAGTACAAAATAGACGCCTCTTCTTTTCCGCCTGTTGCAAGTCCTCAAAAAGGGCTTCGCTATTGGAATAATCTTTTACAGGGAGTATGCGATATCGATGAAGTTCCTCACAAGCACTTTTTGGCAGAGGAACTTGACCTGCTTTTTACAAAAGCCGGTTTTACCCCGCTACAGCTTGAAAAGATCGAGTACACCTGGAATACCGAGTTCAACCGGCCACCTCGCTGGCTTAAGACACCCCGTCCTTGGGATTGGATGATGGTGGTGGAGAAAAACTAATTTTTAAGACCTGTGGAAAAGTTTACGTTGCAAATGCAGTTTGCTATCATGAAATTGTGTGCATGCAACAAGACAAAGAAATCTCCGCTCTCTTTAGTCTTATAGACGATCCGGACGAAGAGGTATTCGGTGCTGTATCGAACAGGATTGCGCACTATGGACGCAACCTTATTCCCAACCTGGAGCACTTGTGGGAAACCACACCTAACGAACAGGTGCAGCATCGCATCGAATCACTGATCCATCGGCTACAATTGCAAGACCTTCAAAACGATCTGGTCGCCTGGAAGACGGCGGCCCAGCCCGAGTTACTCGCCGGTGCATTGCTGTGCACTCGTTTTCAATATCCTGACCTGACCATTGCACCGGTGCTCTCCGAGATGGAGAAACTTCGAAGAAACGTATGGCTCGAACTCAATAACTACCTGACGCCCCTTGAGCAGATCAATGTGCTGACCAGTATCCTTTTTAGCTATTACGGATTAAAAGGCAAAGCCAAGGATTACACCCGCCCCGAGGAGTTTCTGCTGCAAACCGTGCTGTCTTCTAAAAAAGGAAATGGATTTGGCAACGGGATCATATACCTGCTGCTGTGCGAGGGATTGGACATACCCATCAAACCCATTCGAATACCCGGACAATTTATACTGGCTTATTTTAAACCGGTACTACAGCCGCAGGAACAACGGATTCAATCAGTAGAGAAGATCGAATACTTTATTGAACCTGCCAGCGGACAGATATTTACCCGCAAAGAGGTGGATGGCTATTTCAAGAAGATGAATGTAGCGCCCGAGCAAAGCTTTTTTACACCGCTGACCAATGTCGAGACCATTGCGCTTATAATGACAGAACTCGCCCAGTGCTTCGATAGCGAGCCCGAGCGTTATAAAAAAGAAGAATTACTGGCGCTAGCGAAACTGTTACAAGATTAGAGCGTCGGCAATTCCCATCCCGGACGACTGGTTCCTCTTACGAACTCATTGGCTTCGTCGAAGTTTGTCACCTTCATGGCCTTGGCATCCCAGATCAATTTCTTTCGGCCCAGGTATTTATCATCCCATCCTTTTAGGTTGGGATTTTTCATAAGCCAGCTTCGTATGGCCAAATTGCCCATCAAGATACTTTCCGTAAAAGGTCCTGCGTACGAGAAGGGAGAACTGGTCTTGCCATTCTCATAGCCTGCTTTGCATGCGTTGACCCATTGCAGGTAATGACCCTCTGTAACACGAGGCAGATAAGGAGCAGGTAATGCGGTTTCTTTCATCAGACGCGTGGGCAACAACCTGGGGTTGGCCCCGTAGCAATCGATCAGCATCTTTCCTTTAGTACCGATCAGCAATACACCCCCATCCCAATTCCCAAAGGGCTCCTCGGGTCCCAACTCTTCGGGTCTGGGTGGCAGCAAACCGCCATCGTACCAAGAGACCTTGATGGCTCCCTTGCCATCTGTTCTCGGATGACGCAAGTGAATGATAGAAGCCGGTGGGCATGCCTCCGTATTTTGCGTATCGTTCCACATCTCTTTCCACACGGTAGCCACACTGCATTCGGCCGACTCTGGATACGAAATGGGCAATAACCGGTATACCGGATCTAGAATATGACAAGCCATATCTCCTAGCGCGCCGGTCCCAAAGGCCCACCATCCTCTCCAATTGAAAGGCAAATAAGCAGGATGATAAGGAATTTTTTTTGCAGGCCCGAGCCACAGGTCCCAATCAAGTTCGGTGGGAATAGAAAAATCACCCGAAGGAGTGGCCTGCCCTTGGGGCCACACAGGTCGATTGGTCCAGGCATGCGCCTCTGTTACTTCTCCGATCAGTCCTGCTTCGTACATTTCTTGTGCTCTTCGCACGCCTTCTCCCGATCCACCCTGGTTGCCCATTTGAGTGACCACCTTGTATTTCTTTGCAGCGGCTGCCAACAGGCGGGCCTCATAGATATCATGTGTCAGCGGCTTTTGCGTATATACATGCTTTCCAAGTTGCATGGCTGCAAGCGTAGCCACCGCATGTGTATGGTCGGGCGTTGAGATGCTGCAGGCATCGATGTTGTTTTTTTCTTTTTCGAGCATGACCCTGAAATCGCGATAGTAGGTGGCCGCAGCGTATTTTTTTCTTCCTTCCGCGGCCTGTCGATCGTCAACGTCACAGAGCGCCACGATATTCACGAAAGGGCTCTTGGCAAAAGAAGCGATATCGCTTTCGCCTTTTCCGCCTACTCCAATGGCCGCGATATTCAGTTTATCGCTGGGCGCCACAAAGCCTCTTCCCAACACATGGCGGGGAACAATAAAGAAGCCTGCGGCGGTAAGCGCAGATTGTTGTAAAAATTTTCTTCGATGCAGGGAATGAGGAGCCATACAAGCCAATTTTAAGCTTGCTAAATGTACTGCATAATCGAATAGAAATTTCGCTAGCGACCGTTCAGTTCGCGAGGACTAAAGGCAAAGGGTAATAATAATTTTGCACTGTCTACGATCATGACTTGTCCGCTCTCCCCTCCCAGTATTAACCGAATGGGGGCAGCGGTGCGGTGCTCGAACTCAACAAGTGCCTGCCGGCACATGCCACAGGGGCTTATGGGTTGATCGCTTGAACGCTTTAAAGAACGATAACTGATGGCCATGGCCACGATGGCTTGGCCGGGATATTGCATGGCTACATTGCCCAACAGTACTCTCTCTGCACAGATACCTACCGGATAAGAGGCGTTCTCTTGGTTGGTCCCTTGCATCACAGCTCCATTTGCCAATAGTGCGGCCGCCCCAACGTTAAATCCTGAGTAAGGAGCATAAGCAAGGGCCGTTGCAGCCTGCGCGGAACGAAGTAATGAGGCATCTGCAGAAGACAGCGCATCGACACTCTCGACCAACTGATAAGAAAACTGGTATTGCTCCATAGTGGATTATTTTACCAACTTGAACAGCCGGTTCCAGCGTGGACCATTTTCCCAGCTAAACCAAATGAGCCAGGCCTTGCCCACCACACGATCTTCTGGTACAAAGCCCCAGAAGCGTGAGTCTTGTGAACCATGACGGTTGTCTCCCATCATCCAATAATAATTCATTGAAAAAGTATACTCGCGAGCGGGTTGTCCGTTAATGAAAAACGCTTGCCCCGAACGAGACAATTCGTTTTTCTCATATACCCTGATGACCCTTTCGTACAAGCGATAGGTAGAATCGGTCAGGGTGATGGTCTTTCCTTTTGCGGGTATCCACAATGGGCCAAAATTGTCCTTTGTCCATTTAAAGTATGCGGTGTCTTGCGGAAATACGTCACCGGAGGTGGTTCGGGGATCCATGTCATTTACAGCAAGCGCCTCGTAGCGCTCATCGTCCGGTACCAGCGGACCCGACAAGAAAGGCTGCTCCCGAAAAGAGGCTACTTTATTGTAGGGCAAATTGATAACATAGCGACCCGCCATGTCCATTCCGAATTCAGTGCTGTTGAATTCTTCTTTGATGATCTCGGGGTCGAGTGCAATGGAGGAATTAAATGTGTAAGTGTACTGCGCATCGGGCGGAGCGGGAGAAGAACTTCCGTCAATGAATACCTGTCCTTTTTTTATCTCAAGCATATCACCGGCTATGGCCACACAGCGTTTGATATAGTGATCTGTCTTATCGACTGGATGAACGATGATCGGATAACGCTCCGGATCGGAAAGCACGATCTTTCTTCCGGCATCGATGTTGCCATTGCCCAACCTGCGGCAGACATCATAATATGGATCCTTTGACTGGTAGTCAGGAAGATTGATGACCGTATCGCCGGCAGGAAAATTGAAGACTACTGCATCACCCCTTTGAACAGGACTGGCAAACCAGCGGATATAAGGCAAGGACCCTGCCGTAGTGTAAGAGGGCTTATCTGACCCAAAGGGAAAATAGTTATGCATAAAAGGGATCGACAACGGCGTATTGGGAATGCGAGGACCGTAGCTGAGCTTACTCACAAATAGATAATCGTTGACAAGTAAACTTTTTTCCATCGACCCCGACGGAATAACATACGCCTCAAAAACAAAGATCCGAATAAGCGTCGCGGCTACGATCGCAAATACGGCCGCATCGAACCATTCGCGCCAAGCAGGCTTTTGGTGCTTGTCCACACCTTGCTTACCGATGTATTTTGTCTCTTCTTTAGAAGCGATCAAGGGAAAATAAACAGGAGCCAGCAGAGCGGCCAGCGTATGATCTGACAGTGAGAATCGATTAAAGGCCTTGGCAAATTCAATATAGATACCAGGCGTGATGAACCATCCCATGACCGGGATAAACTGCCAAAATACCCAATGACGAGGTCTTCCTGCAAGCGATTGCATCAGCCAGGTATTGTAGAAAGGAACATAGGCCTTCCAGGCAGGCAGGCCCGCTTTTTCAAACAACTTTGCCAGACCGGGAGCAGGCAATAACACCAGTAGCGTAGCTACCAGGTAAACGATCAGAAAATGTTGCAGTGGCATGTTATTTAGTTTGATACATGACCTCTTTGACCAGCTTTACGGTTCTGGCCACATCCGGTAACGCGGCGGCTACCAAATTAGGTGCATAGTGCAACGGTGCATCTGCCGCAGTAATGCGACGGATGGGAGCGTCCAAATAATCGAATCCCTCTTTTTGTATGCGATAAGAGATCTCGGAAGAGACCGAGGCATAAGGCCACTGCTCTTCTACGATCACCAGACGATTGGTCTTTTTAACGGATTCCAAAATAGTGTGCCAATCCAACGGACGGATGGTGCGAAGGTCGATCACCTCTGCACTGATACCCTCTTTTTCCAGCTCTTGTGCCGCGCCGAGAGCCACCTTCATCATCTTATTGAAAGAAACGATGGTAACGTCGCGACCGGCCTTTTTGATATCGGCCTTACCGATCTCGATGTAATACTCTTCGTCTGGCACTTCTGATTTATCGCCATACATCACTTCGCTCTCCATAAAAACAATGGGATCTTGCTCGTAGCGGAGGGCTTGCTTCAACAACCCCTTTGCATCGTATCCGTTGCTGGGAGAGATGACCTTGATACCGGGAATATTTGCGTACAATGATTCAAAGGCGGTGGAGTGCTGTGCGCCCAACTGACCGGCCGATCCATTGGGGCCGCGAAATACGATGGGACAAGTAATTTGCCCGCCACTCATGGCCAGCATCTTTGAAGCAGTATTGAGGATCTGGTCCAGTGCCAGCACGGCAAAGTTCCAGGTCATGAATTCAACGATAGGACGCAATCCGTTTTGGGCAGCCCCCACTCCTACGGCCGCGAAACCGAGTTCCGAAATGGGGGTATCGATTACTCTTCGGGGACCAAACTCTGCCAACATACCCTGGCTAACCTTGTAAGCGCCATTGTATTCCGCAACTTCTTCTCCCATCAAAAAAATTCGGTCGTCTCTTCTCATTTCTTCCGACATCGCTTCCCGAAGAGCCTCCCGAAAGGCAATAGATCTGGCCATTTTCAATTGATTTTACGCCTGGCAAAATTAAGCTAATTTTGCCATCTTATGAAGAATATCAAGCTCATTGAGGTTCCATCAGAAATTGGTGCCGGCACCCGCGGGGCCAGCTTAGGGGTAGAGGCTGTCAAAGTAGCCGCGCTCGATTTTATGAGTAATTTTTTTATTCACTTTCCCTCCGAGAAGGTGCCTACCGAAAATCATCTGCTCTACGAACCCATCGAATCGCCCTATGCCAAGCGGATCAAGGGCCTGCTCACGATGTACGAACGCGTTGGAAAAGCAGTATCCGAGACAATCAAGAACAATTTCTTTCCGGTCATTCTCAGTGGTGACCACTCCATAGCCGGAGCCACCATCAGTGGCATTAAAATGGCCAAACCCAAAAGTAAACTAGGGGTCATCTGGATCGATGCGCATGCCGACCTACACACCCCTTACACTACTCCATCAGGCAATTTGCACGGAATGCCCATGGCCATTGCGCTGGGACAAGACAACCCCGATTGCGCCATACATGAACCCGATCAACGTACCATCGACTACTGGAATAAGCTCAAGAATTTTGGAAAGATCTGCCCCAAGATCCAACCCGAGAATGTGGTCTTTATTTCGCTACGCGACTTTGAGAAAGAAGAAAAATACCTGCTCGATCAACTCGACATCAAAAAAATAACGACCAAAGAGATCCGTAGCAAAGGGGCCGAAAATATTGTGCGCTCCGTGCTGCGCTATTTGTCTGACTGTACAGACATTTACCTCTCTTTCGATGTAGACTCGCTCGATTCAAGCATTTCAAAAGGAACGGGTACGCCTGTCGGTAATGGCCTCAGAGAGCGTGAAGCAGAAGACCTGGTAAGCAAATTCATGCAAAACAGAAAGATCTGTTGCTTTGAAATTACGGAGGTCAATCCCACCCTCGACAAAGAGAACCTGATGGCCGAGATCGCTTTCAATATTTTGCAGCGAAGCGTCAATATCGTAATGATGAATTAGAGCGATCAGACCTTTCCAAAAGTAAGTTTAAGTCCTTCGGTAAAAGAAGAAGGCAAAAATCCTAACTCGTGGCGCGCTTTGTCTATGCAAAGACCGGTTAGCAAGGGCCGTTGAGCTGGCTGCTTAAAAGAAGCTGTGCTGGTGCAAAGCAGTAGCGAAGCATCTAGCGAAAGATAGTTCGCTGCCTGAATGGCCATATCGTAGGGCGTTAAGACCTCTTCGCCGCAAAGGTGGTAGATGCCTGTAGCGTCGCGGGTGATCATGGTCATGATGCCTCTAGCCAGATCTCCCACATAGGTGGGCGTTCGGATCTGGTCATTGACCACCTGATAGGTCTCTCCCCTGCTTAGTTTTTCTTGCACGATCGAAAGCAGATTGCTTCTTCCGGTCATGGGTTTGCCATACACCAACACCGTGCGAACGATCGACCAATGCAGCGAAGAGGCTTCGACCATCTCTTCGGCCTTGCACTTTGTAAGACCGTAATAATTTACACTACCACGCATCGCATCCTCTTTATAATTTCCGGATACCCCGTCAAAGACAAAGTCCGTAGAGATGTAACAGAATTTTGCCTGAATCTGTTTCGCTGCCGTCAGTAAATGAGCCGTTCCATCCACATTGATACGGTGGGCCAACGCGGGCTGCAACTCGCAATCATCGGGTTTGCCCATTGCCCCGGCATGAATGATCCAGTCAGGTGCAAAAGAAGTCACCACATCGAGGGTTTGCGCAGCATCTGTAAAATCGAGGGACCGATAGGCGAAACAATTTCTTAACAAGAACGGAAGACGGCAAGGACCACGAGAAGTAGCCAGCAAATCCAAACCGGCGTTAGTAAGGAGATCACTCAGATAATATCCCAAAAAACCATTTGCACCGGTCAATAAGATTTTCATCGACTAAAATTAGCAAAATCGTAAATTCGCTACTTCAATTTGATCGATATGAATCAGAAAGTTTCCCGCATTGCACTCATGACTTCCGGTGGCGACGCGCCCGGAATGAATGCTGCCATACGGGCTGTGGTCAGAACCGGGCTCTATTATGGTTTAGAGGTGTACGGCATCATGCGAGGCTACCAGGGACTCATCGAAGACGATATCATCAAAATGAACAGCCGCTCCGTGGCCAACATCATCCAGCGCGGAGGGACCATTCTGAAAACGGCCCGCTGTATGGAGTTCATGCAAAAAGAAGGAAGACAAAAGGCATACGACAATCTCAAAAAAAGGGGAATTGATGGTCTGGTAATCATCGGAGGAGATGGTTCTTTTCGGGGAGCGGTCACTTTCAGTGAAGAGTTCAACATTCCTTGCGTGGGTATTGCAGGCACGATCGATAAAGACATTGCAGGCACCGATTTTACCATTGGTTTCGATACCGCCGCTAACACGGCAGTTGAGGCGATAGACAAGATCAGAGATACCATGGAAGCCCATGACAGGGTATTTGTTATTGAGGTGATGGGCAGAGACGCCGGCTACATTGCCCTTCACAGTGGCATGGCCACGGGCGCAGAGAATATTTTGATTCCCGAGCAGAAAACGGACATCAACGACGTTATCGCATCACTCAAGGAAAAGGAAAGAAGAAAAAAACTGGTGAATTTGATCGTGGTAGCCGAAGGAGATGATTTCGGTGGTGGCAACGAAGTAGGTCGCGT
>Ga0208598_1000046_pt1 | contig 49168 bp, 42 predicted proteins | sample LakMenEpi22Jun12_FD_150726 | JGI IMG/M metagenome (GOLD analysis project Ga0208598, IMG submission 150726) | Freshwater microbial communities from Lake Mendota, WI - 22JUN2012 deep hole epilimnion (SPAdes) | ecosystem: Environmental > Aquatic > Freshwater > Lake > Epilimnion/Euphotic zone ... | reverse complement strand
CGCCTTTACTGCTTCTAATACTACTGCTGCTCCGATCTCTAGCACCATCACGGTTACACCAAGTCTCGCCAATGGTGGGCTGACTTGCACAGGTGGTACCATCTCGTTTACCGTAACGGTTAATCCTTCCGGTCAGGTGAATGCCATCGACAACCAGGTACTCTGTAACGGATCGGCTACCAGCGCAGTGACATTCAGCACTGTTAATAATGGTCTGATCTCAACCGGTGGCACACAAGTGGCCTCATCAGGAACTATATCAGTGTCTGTACCGGATGCTTCTGCTGTCGGTGCAACGCACACTATTCCTGTAAGCTTGCCAGCGGGTGCTGTTATTTCTAACATGCGCGTAACGATGAACCTAACCCATACTTGGATCAGCGACATGATCATCAATCTTCGTGCTCCTAATGGGCAAGTGCTGAACTTGTTCAACGAACATGGTGGTAGTGGTGATAACCTGGTCAATACGGTTATCAGTTCTACCGGAACAGCTTCTCTTGCCAGTGGTACGGCTCCGTTTACCGGCACCTATGCTGCAACTGCCGCAGTGGGTGTAGGACCTACCGGTAATGCCTCTACCGCTGCCAACTTTGCTGCTTTGTATGGCACACCGAATGGTAACTGGATACTCTCTATGCGCGATCTGTTCGGTGGCGACCTGGGTACCTTAACCGGTTGGTCATTATCATTTGACTACACTGTACAAGGTCAATTCGGTACCAATATGAACTGGACGAACAGTCTGTCCAGTATCGGTCTTGCCGCTACGGGTACCGGTAATATTCCATCTTTCACGGCTGCCAATACAACGGCTGCTCCTGTTACTTCTACTGTAACGGTTACGCCTGTATACTTTAATGGCGGTACAAGTTGCCCTGGAACGCCTGCTACCTTCACTTATACGGTTAATCCTACACCGACAGTAAGTGCTGTAGCTAACCAAGTATTCTGCGCCGGCACACCATCTACCGTGAACTTTAGCGGTGCTACTACTGGTACGGTCTACAACTGGACCAGCAGCAATGCTGCGATCGGTCTGGCTGCAAGCGGAACGGGTAACCTGAGCTTTACGCCTACTAACACTACCAATGTTCCGATTGTCTCTACCATTACTGTTACACCAAGCTATACCAATGCCGGGGTAACTTGTACAGGTACACCTCGCACCTTTACCATCACTGTTAATCCTGTGGGTCAAGTTAACACAGTGAATGACCAAGTACTCTGTAACGGTGCCGGAACAACAGCTGTAAACTTTGCTACTGTAAACGGTGGCGGAACAGTTCAAGTCGGTACGCCTGTTACGGTTAGCTCTGGTGCTATCACGGTAGCGATACCTGACTTTAACCCTGTGGGTGCTACACACTCAGTGCCTGTAACGTTACCGGCCGGTGCCACTATCACCGGAGTGAGTGTCAACTTTAATATGACACACACCTGGTTGGCTGATATGGTGGTTAACCTGCGTGCGCCCAATGGTCAGATCTTGAATCTGGTTAACAGAAGAGGTGGTTCGGGCGACAACTTTGTCAACACGACCATCAGCTCTGCGAGCACCACCAGCTTGGCTACGGGTGCTGCTCCATTCACTGGCACGTTTGCTGCCGATGCAGCATTGAATGTAGGGCCTACCACCTTTGTGTCTACTGCTACCAATTTTGCTGCGCTCTATAGCGTTGCCAACGGTGATTGGACACTGGGTATGCGTGACTATGCGGGTGGAGACCTGGGTACATTAACAGGTTGGTCTATTACGTTTAATTATACCACGGTGGCTGGTGCAGTGACTACATACAACTGGACAAATACCACACCATCTATTGGTCTTGCTGCCAGCGGCGTAGGTAATATTGCTTCATTCGCTGCAGCGAACACCTCTACTGTGCCTGTTACGGCTACAGTATCGGTAACACCGACCTACACAAATGCCGGTGTAAGCTGTGCAGGTCCTGCCTCTTCATTCACATACACTGTTAACCCAACCCCAACGGTGAATGCAGTATCGAACCAAGCTGTTTGCGTCGGTTCGAATGTGGCGGCGGTTACATTCGGCGGAACGGTATCCGGAACGGTTTACAACTGGACCAATAGCAATACGGCTATCGGACTGGCTGCCAGTGGTACGGGTAACATTGCGAGCTTCGTAGGTACGAATACCACGTCGGCTCCGATCTCAGGTACCATTACTGTTACACCTGTATTTACCAACGGTGGTATTACCTGTAACGGTACACCCAGAACCTTTACGATCACGGTTAATCCGATCCCAACTGTAAACCCTGTGGCTAGCTTCCCTGTTTGTCACAACAGTACGGCTGCGGTTACCTTTAGCGGTGCCACAACCGGTACGGTGTACAGCTGGACCAATACTACCACCAGCATCGGCTTGGCGGCTTCCGGAACGGGTAACATCTCGTTCACGGCACTCAATACTACCAGTGCCCCTGTGGTGGCTACTATTACGGTTACACCTAGCTTCGTTAACGGAGGTACTACTTGTACAGGAACACCGATCACCTTTACCATTACGGTTAATCCGCTGCCTGTTGTGAGTGCCGGCACCCTGCCTGCCCGCATCTGTATCAGCGATACCTTGGTGCCGCTCAACGGTACACCTGTGGGTGGTAGCTGGAGCGGAATCGGAACATCGGGCATGAATTTTGTACCAACGGCTACCGCTGTGGGTACCTGGCCGATCACGTACACATTCAGCGACCTGAATGGCTGTACCAACCGTGCTACCATCGCGGCCACCGTGTTGGCTTGTGAGGAGCGCGACAGAGATCTGAACAATCGTGCGGTATTCCTGTATCCGAATCCGAACAATGGCCAGTTCAATCTGCGTATCAACAGTACACGATTCAATGTACTGGGTATGCGTGTGTTCAACTCGGCTGGTCAGCTCGTGAGCACCAAGCAGTGGAGCGGTCTGGTATTCGCCCGCGTAATACCAGTTGACCTCACTAACCTCCCTGCCGGTATCTACATGGTACGCTTGTACTACGGAGACGGTATGGATCGTGGTGCAGACAGAACCTTCCAGATCATTGTTGCCCGCTAATCGGCACATACGATAATCAACTACAAAAGGCACTCCTTAATCGGGGTGCCTTTTTTTATTAGCTTTACACAACGAAATGCCGAATCCCCATCTATCAAGCGATAAAGATCAGCTCTCTGCCGTAGAGCGCGAGTTCGAGAATAATATTCGTCCGGCCCAGATAAGCGAATTTGCGGGACAAGATCAACTGATCGAAAACTTGCGTGTCTTTATTAAGGCAGCGAAGATGCGTGGTGAGGCACTCGATCACGTTTTGTTCCATGGTCCTCCGGGCTTGGGTAAGACCACGCTCTCTCGTATCGTGGCCAACGAACTGGGTGTGACCATCAAGGAGACCTCAGGGCCTGTCATCGAAAAACCTGGCGATCTGGCCGGGCTGCTCACCTCGCTGGAGCCCAACGATGTGCTTTTTATCGATGAGATCCACCGCCTGAGCACGGTGGTAGAAGAGTATCTCTATGCCGCCATGGAAGATTACCGTATCGATATTATGATCGACAGCGGGCCCAATGCACGCAGTATTCAGTTGACCTTAAATCCGTTTACGTTAATTGGTGCGACTACCCGCAGCGGATTGTTGACCGCCCCGTTATTGTCTCGCTTTGCCATCAAGTCGCGGCTGGAATACTATACGGCTCCGGTGCTTAATCAGATCTTACTGCGCGCAGCTTCTATTTTGCAAGTAAACATCAGCGAAGAGGCCGTGGCCGAGATCGGACGCAGAAGTCGGGGCACGCCTCGTATCGCCAACGGGCTGCTTCGCCGTGTGCGCGATTTTGCCCAGGTGCTCAACGATGGTCAAATAGATTTTGGTATTACGCAACACGCCTTAAAAGCATTGCATGTAGATGAGCATGGTCTCGATGAGATGGATAATCGTATTCTGCTTACCATAATTGAGAAGTTCAAAGGTGGTCCGGTGGGTATTACGACTATTGCTACCGCAGTAGGAGAGGAGTCCGGTACAATCGAAGAAGTATATGAGCCTTTTTTAATACAAGAAGGATTTTTGCAACGCACGCCTCGCGGCCGCGAGGTAACGGCCAAGGCCTATGAGCATCTGGGAAAGAACCTGCCCAACGCGTCCGGTACGCTCTTTTAGCGTAGCGGCTTGTTTTAACAAAAAATTCAGGGGTCATAGGGGCTGCAGCCCGATTGGTTTAACTTTATTTGTAGGGTACATATTAAAAAATTGCATTATGGAAAGTAAAAAGCCCAAAATTCTGCTCTGCGAAGACGATACTAATCTGGGGTCTGTGCTTAAGAACTACCTGGAACTGAACGAGTACGAAGTGGTCTTGGAACGCGATGGTCGGTTGGGATTGGCGGCTTTTCAGCGAGAGCGTTTTGACCTTTGTCTGCTCGATGTGATGATGCCCAACATGGACGGATTTGCGCTAGCCGAGGCCATTCGCGATGTGGATCCTGACGTGCCTTTGTTTTTCATCAGTGCCAAGACCATGAAAGAAGACGTGATCCAGGGGTACAAGCTGGGAGCCGATGATTATATCACCAAGCCTTTTGATTCAGAGGTGTTGCTGTTAAAGATCAAAGCGATCTTAAAGAGAAACGAAGAGCAGCAAAAGGAAAGCGATCATAAAGAGTTCGAGCTGGCCGGATATCATTTTAATCCCCGATTGCGCCAACTTGTCTTTGGCGATAAGACCTTTACTCTTTCTCCCAAAGAGAACGATCTGCTCAAATTGTTGAGTGAGCATTTGAACGACCTGCTTCCTCGCGAAAAAGCACTCAAGAAGATCTGGGGTAGCGATACGTATTTTAACGGACGTAGTATGGATGTTTACATTGCCAAACTTCGAAAGTATTTAAAAGAAGACGGTCGTATCGAGATCGTAAACATTCACGGAGAGGGATTCAGGCTGGTAGTAAGCGCCTGATCGGTTCATAGCGGTTTCATTTAGCGAGGCAGCACTTTACACTAATCGGATCTTGCCTAGCGCATCAATACTGATTTTTTCTTCGGCCTGAAGGTAATCGATAATCTGTCGGGCCTTTTCTTTTTCAATCCCGTTTAGTTGGTTGAGTAGGGAAGTGCTAGACTGTGGTTTGCTTTTTAGTAACGTAATGATTCGCTCTTCAATTAATGAAAATTCCGTTTCAGAGAGTGGTGCTTTCTTCTTGGCCAGACAATTATCGCAGATACCGCAGTCGCTTAGCGAAGAATCACCAAAATAGCTGCCAAGCAATATGCTACGACAGTTCTGTTGCTCGCTTGCATAGCGCAACATGCTGTTGACGCTTTTTTCGAATTGTTTTTTTCGCTCTATATAGCGTGCATTGTTAAGACTCAGGTCTTCTGTTTTTATTCTATGCACCGGAAAAAATAACTGCGGATCTTCTTTTCGGGGGTTGTAATCGATGTAGCCTAGCTGCTGCAATTGCGAGAGCTCGGCACCGATCTGGCTTACCTCTCTTTTTAGCAGAAAGGCTAGCTGCCTCTCTGAAATGCCAGTGGGTCTTTCATAAATTCCCTGATAGGTTCTCAGCAAGGTCTTAACTAGTAGATCGAGGGCTTTACTCGTTGAGGCGATCGATTCAAGGTCATATCGGGCTGCGATGATCTGCACCCGGGCCGGTACAAATACTTGCTCGTTGTATTGGATCCAGCCTTCTTGTTCCAGCGCTTTTAGCACGTGTAGCACGGTAGCGGGCGATAGAGCGAACCGTTTGGTAAATTCTGAAAGCTCAAAGTCAAAATACTGGCCTGCACCGGTTCCTGAGGGCAGTTGCAAATAATTGGCAATGGCCTGGTATACTTTTTTTATGGTGGCCAGCCCGGGAAATCGCTGTGCGCTTAGTCCGGATAGCTCTTCCCACTCCCTGCGGGTATAGAGCAGTACGGCATAGGCTTTTTGCCCGTCTCTTCCGGCCCGTCCGGCTTCTTGATAGTAACTCTCCAGACAATCGGGTATACCGCAGTGAATAACGGTTCGAACATCGGGTTTGTCGATTCCCATTCCAAAGGCATTGGTACAAACCATTACGGGAAGTTGGTTCGCTTGCCAGGCTTCTTGTTTTTTTTGTCTGTCGACGCTGCTAAGTCCGGCATGGTACCAGGTGGCTGTAATTCCTTTTGCGGTTAATTGCTCTGCAATTTCTTCTGTGCGTTTGCGACTGCGGCAGTATACAATGCTGCTGCCCGGAACTTTTTGTAAGATCTCTACCAGTTTAGGAATCACATTGTCTACAGAAAAGACGCTGTAAGAGAGTTTAGGTCGTGCAAACGATTGTCGAAAGCAATTCTCGGTTGTAAATAGTAGTTTGTTGCAGATGTCTTTTTGTACGTCGGGTGTGGCCGATGCGGTAAGGGCCAGTAAGGGAATGCCCGGTAGTTGTTCCTTTAGGGTGGCAATGCGCAGATACGAGGGGCGAAAATCGTATCCCCATTGCGAGATGCAATGGGCTTCGTCTACTGCGATCAGCGAAATATCGAGTGCCGGCAGATATTCCTGAAATAAACTCGTTTCTAAACGCTCCGGTGAAACATACAAAAATTTGCAGTTGCTCTCTGCGGCGGTTTGCAAGATGGTGCTTACCTCTTTGCGGTCCATGCCGGTGTAGATGGCAAAGGCGGTGATATTTTTTTTTCGAAGTTGCTCTACCTGGTCTCGCATAAGAGCGATCAACGGAGAGATCACCAGACAAAGCCCTGGTTGTAACAAGGCCGGTACCTGAAAGCAAATTGATTTACCGCCTCCGGTAGGCAGCAGGGCCAGTGTATCTTTTTTGGCTAGTACCGATTCTATGATCTCTGCTTGCAAGGGCCGAAAGGCCGAAAAGCCCCAATACTTTTTTAAGATATCGAGTGGTTGCATCAGCGTACTCTTTTTACAAAGAGTCTTACAGAATTAATAGCTAACACCACATCGCTAAAGGCCATCACCAAGGCGCCAAAGGTGGGGGTTAGCAATCCCAAAAAGGCTACGGGAATGGCCACCACATTGTAGGCAAAGGCCCAAAAAAGATTTTGCTGTATAGTAATGTAGGTGTGTCGACCCAGCCCTAACGCATCGGGTAGTTTCTTTAACCCATGATTTAGTAAGATAAGCTGTGCGCTTTGTATGGCAAGCTGTGAGGCTTCGCTAACCGCAATACCCAAGGTGGCTTTGGCCATGGCAGGAGCATCATTGATGCCGTCTCCTACCATGGCGGTCGGCATCTGCGCGGTGAGTCTGCCTACGATCTCCATTTTTTCTTCGGGAGATTTTTCTCCGTAGATCACACCGATCCCCAATCGAGCTCCGATCTCTTCGCACCGGGCTATTCTGTCGCCACTGAGCAAGACCGTCTTGATATTTTTTTTGTGCAGATAATCGATCACTTCGCGGGCCTCGGGTCTGATCTCATCTTCAAGATCGATCCATCCGATCAGTTCGCCACTGCGACAAACATACACCTGGTGATGGTCGCCTTCTTCGGAAGATTTTACCGTAGCGTAAGAACCGGCGCTGTGGACAATGCCATTGGGGTCGGTAGCAAAGATACCTTTGCCTTTTACTTCTTCGACTTGCCGCCACCTGATCTCAACATTTGTTTTGAACGTTTTCGCTAAACAAACTGCAATGGGGTGATTGGAATATTTTTCGAGCGAGTATACCAACCCCTTGAATTGCTCTTCGGTTATCGCATTATCGAGTACGCGCAGACCCGCTACCCGAAATGTTCCGGTGGTAAGCGTTCCGGTCTTATCGAAAACTACTTGTTTGATCTGTCTGAATAATTCGAGCGATCGGGCGTTGCTGAAAAGAATGCCCGAGCGCGCGGCTCGTCCTAACCCTACGGCAATGGCGGCGGGAGTGGCCAACCCCATGGCGCAAGGGCAGGCAATGACCAGCACGGCGATACTGCGCATCAGGGAGGCCTCCACATTGTTCAGAATAATAAAATTGATGATGCCCGTTGCCAGTGCAATAAGCAGTACTACAGGAATAAAAACGGCACTGATCTTATCGGCCAATAGCTGCATGGGAGGCTTTTCTCCCTGCGCGCCGCGAACCATCTGAATAATGCCCGAAAGCACGGTATCGTCTCCGGTAGCCGTTACCTGGGCCTTGATGGTACCCTCTTGTACGATACTTCCTCCTATCAGCAGATCCTTTGCGTATTTATGCACGGGCAAGCTTTCGCCGGTAATGATCGATTCGTTCACGTGTGCTTCGCCCCAGAGGATCTTGCAATCGATGGGTACCTGCTCTCCGGTCTTGATCAAGATCAGATCGCCCACTTTAAGCGCGGTATTGTCGATCGGAAAATATTGTTCGCGGTGTTCATCATCAAAGGCGATCATGGTAGCCATGAGCTGCTGTGCACTGACCAATTTGTTTAGTGCCCGTTGGGTAGAGGCAATGGAGGCTTCTTCTAAAAAATTTCCGAGCAAAACCAATGAAATGATGGTGGTGGTCGTTTCGTAAAAAAGATATTGCTCGGGTTGTCCGCTCAGGCTTCCATAGAGGCTATAAACGAATGCAGAGGTGGCTCCCAGTGTAATCAGTACGTTCATGTTGGGCATACCAACTCGAAGGCTTTTTATGGCACTACGACCAAAATAGTGCAGCCCCAACGCAAAAACGGGCAAGGTAATAGCCAGCTGAAACCAATGATCATGCAGTAGGGCAATGGAGTGGGGCAGTAGATGACTGGCCAGTAACACAAGTGCAAAGGGCAAACAGAACAGCAGTCGTTGTTTATGGGTAGACAGAGAAAGTAAAGAAGAATTGGTAGCGGCTACGGGGGCAGCTTTTTCATCGACTACTTCATAGCCCAGGTTGGCGATTCCTTTTTTGAGTTCTTCTTCTGCAAATTTTTCTGCTGCCACAAACCACACATCGCCATTGGCAAAATTCACTTTTACCTGCTGCATGCCCTGTTTTTCGAGATATTTATGAATATGCAGGGCGCACGTATTGCAATCCATCCCGCTAACCTTCCACTTGACCTGTTGCATAAAGCAAATTTACCAAAACCCCCGCGCTCTGCTTTTGATGCAAGGGAATATCTTATCGGCTTACATTTGTTGTAATGGAGTTAACGTTTACCCTAGATCAGATCGACGAGGCCGCCCTTCAGTTTTGGCAGCAGGCGGGTCAGGCCCGGGTGTTTGCGTTTCATGCCCCAATGGGTACAGGAAAAACCAGCTTTATCATAGCCCTTTGCCGGGCGCTGGGGGCCTTAACACCCGGATCTAGCCCCAGTTTTGCCCTGGTCAATGAATACCAGCTAGACAATGGCGATCCGGTCTATCATGCCGATCTCTACCGTATAGGCAGCGAGGCCGAGGCCCGAGAGGCCGGCATAGAAGAGCTGCTCTACAGCGGGGCTGTTTGTCTGGTAGAATGGCCCGAGAGGGCCCCGGGCATTTTTCCTCCCGATACCGTACACGTAGCCCTCAGTATCTTGCCCGGTTCGTTGGGTGGGCAAGAGCCCGGAACGCGATATCTGCGTACATTTACAGAAGCATCTTGATTGTATGTCGCAGACCAAACCAAGTATCACCACCTCGTTCAGTTACGAGACGCTTGAGGAAACGCTCGATATTCCTCCTCGGTCCGAAAGGATGCTGATCGGCATTCCCCGCGAGACCGCCTTTCAGGAAAACCGTATTGCACTGACACCCGATGCCGTGGGAGTACTGGTCAGTAATGGACACGAGGTTATGATCGAGCATGATGCCGGCGAAGGATCTCATTTTAAAGACAAAGATTACAGCGAGGCCGGCGCCCGGATCGTTCACGATAAGGCTGCCGTTTACCAATGTCCGATACTTGTAAAGAGTGCGCCGGTTACCGAAGACGATCTGTCTTTGTTGCAATTCAATCAGCTGATTATTTCTCCCATTCATTTGTCGGTCATGAAGTCATCTATCCTTACCAAGATGATGGAGAAAAAAATAACGGCGATCTCATTCGAGAACCTAAAAGATGATAGTGGTTCTTATCCCATCGTACGCAGCATGAGCGAGATCGCGGGCAGTGCGGTCATGCTCATTGCCGGGCAATACCTGAGCTCCGCAAATCATGGTAAGGGCGTACTGCTAGGAGGTATCTCTGGTATCGCTCCTACGAAAGTGATCATCTTGGGAGCGGGTATTGTAGGAGAGTACGCTACCCGCGCGGCGCTGGCCATGGGGGCATCGGTAAAGATCTTCGACAATAACATTTACCGACTTAAGCGGATGCAAAACAATATCGGGCAGCGTCTTTGGACCTCGGTAATGGAGCCTCGTTTGCTGGCTAAACAATTAAAGACTTGCGAAGTGGCGGTAGGAGCCCTTTCTTCTGCCTCGGGCCGCACACCCATGGTCGTTACCGACGAGATGGTCAGTAACATGCGCCCTGGTTCGGTCATTATTGATGTAAGCGTAGACCGCGGCGGTTGTTTTGAAACCTCCGAGATCACTTCTCACGAAAAACCGGTCTTTACAAAATATGGCGTTATACACTACGGTGTTCCCAATATCCCCTCGGGTTTTGCCCGAACGGCCTCTCAAGCGATCAGTAATGTATTGATGCCACTGGTACTGCAAGCCGGCGATGAGGGAGGATTCGAAAAATTATTATGGCGCAGGGCTCATCTTCGCTACGGACTTTATTTATTTAACGGGGCCCTTACCAATTATCACCTTAGTCAGCGTTTTCAATTAAAGTACACTGACCTGAATCTGCTAATGACCAGCAGTCGCTGATCTCTTATTTACTGAGCTTATAGTCGCTGATAGAAAGTTGCGCCGTGCAATGCGCGTATTCAACGGGGTCGTTGCTACTAATTATGACCAGTCTCTTCGTACTATATTGTTCCAGCAGCGATCGGTAAAGTGCAATGCCTTCTTTATCGAGATTAGTGCAAGGCTCGTCGAGCAACAGTACGGGGGCGTCAGATAAAAAACACTGGATAAGTTTAAGGCGTTGCTTCATTCCCGAAGAGAAGTACCGAATCTGTTTCTGCGCCGCAGGGGCAAGACCTGCAAGCTCCAATGCATTTTCTATATCGATACCCGGCAAAAGCGGTTTAAACTCCCTGTGAAAGCGAAGCAATTCGGTAGCCGTCATCTCTTCGATCAGCTCCAGGTACGGAGCGCAAAAAGAGAGATGACGATGCACTTTCTCGTCAGTGATCGGCTGACCGTTCAGTTCGTATCCGATGCTGCCTTCGTTAATGAGTAGGGCTCCGCTAATGGCTTGCAGCAACGTGCTTTTGCCCGATCCGTTGGGCCCCACAATAGCGTAAGAAGATCCCGAAGAAAACTGATAGCTGAGATGACGAAAGATCCAGTCTCTGTTAAAACGTTTACCGGTATCAGACAGCGATATCGTCATCGATGGCTCCTTTTGTAAATCGTTTGATAATTCCTCTTGTGCTCTCGCGAATAAAAGTGACGATCTCGTCGCGTTCGTCGGTGGCAGGCATCTCTTCTTCTATAAATTCAATGGCCTGCGAGGTGTTCATTCCCTTGTTGTAGACAATGCGGTATAGGTCTAGAATATGATTGATGCGATCGATACTGAAGCCCCTTCTCTTTAACCCTACACTGTTTACGCCTGCATAACTAAGCGGATTGCGTCCGGCCTTGATGTAAGGAGGAATGTCTTTGCTGACCAGCGATCCTCCGCTTACAAAGGAGTGTCCGCCGATCTTTACGAATTGATGCACGGCGCACATGCCTCCCAAGATGCACCAGTCTCCGATGGTTACGTGTCCGGCCACCTGCGTGTTGTTGCTGGTAATGACATGGTCGCCCACCAGGCAATCGTGGGCAAAGTGGCAATAGGCCATGATCAGACAGTTCTTGCCGATTACGGTTTTTTCTCGGTCACGGGTGCCACGGTTAATGGTCACAAACTCCCGGATGGTAGTGCCGTCTCCGATATGAACGGTAGAGTACTCCCCGTCAAATTTCAGGTCTTGGGGTGCGGCCGATATAACGGCCCCCGGAAAAATGCGGCAGTTTTTCCCAATGCGGGCCCCTTCCATTATAGTCACATTCGATCCGATCCAGGTGCCTTCTCCGATCTCTACATCTTGGTGAATAACCGAAAAAGGATCTACCTTAACGTTGGTAGCGAGTCTGGCATTGGGATGAATATAGGCGTGGGGATGAATCATGAGCGATAAAGGTACAATTAATTGATAATTTTACTTTACCGGGCAATTTTGCTACTATTGGTCCGTTATTCGATGACAAGCCCTCATTACCAATCAACTAATTGAAATGAACAACCGTAACATCTTTGGGTTTGCCATTACGTTGTGTGCATTATTTTTTGCCTGCACCCACGAAACCACTTCTCCCAATACGGTAAATAATCCGCCAACTTATTCTGCCGCTTGCAGCGCTGATACAGCTTATTTTGTAAATGAGGTACTTCCTATCATCACCTCTAATTGCTCCATGAGCGGCTGCCATGATGCTGCTACACGGGCTGATGGCGTGCAACTGACCAGTTACAGCACCATTATCAGGTACGTTAAGGCGGGCAATGCAACAGGAAGCGAACTCTATAAGGTTATTACAGATCCGGACCCTGGAGACCGAATGCCGCCACCACCTCGCTCTCCGTTAACAGCTGCCCAGATTGCCAAGATTCAGAAATGGATCAATCAGGGAGCCAAGAATAATTCTTGCGCCAGCGCATGCGACGCCAATGTGTTTACGTTCAGCGGTGCCATCAAGCCTATGCTCGATACCAAGTGTGTGGGATGCCACAGCGCGACCAGTCCGGGCGGCAATATCAATTTGTCTACCTACGCAGCGGTAAGAACGGTTGCGCTCAACGGAAAACTCTATGGGTCCATTGCTCATCAACCCGGGTTTTCTGCTATGCCCAAGAACGGGACCAAACTAAGTGACTGCGAAATTACCCAGGTGCAACGCTGGATCGCTGCCGGTGCGCTCAACAATTAATTGCATAGTATGAAAAAAGGCAATTTTCTCTTTTTATGCTCATTGGCCCTGCTCAGTCTCACTGCTTGTTATTACGATCACGAAGAAACGCTCTATGGGGCCTCTTCTAGTCAGCCTTGTACCGACACGGTGGGCACCGTTTCGTATATGCAAAAAGTAGTGCCTATCTTACAAAGCAGTTGTTATGGTTGCCACACTGGGGGTTCTCCGTCGGGCAATCAATTGATGGGCACCTATGCGGCCGACAAAGCGATGGCACAGAGCGGAAAACTTTTGGGTACCATCAATCACGCTGCGGGATTTTCTCCTATGCCTAAGGGCGGTGCCAAACTAAGCAGCTGCCGCATTGCTACCATAAAAAAATGGATCGACGCTGGCATGCTCAACAATTAAAAAAGAAATGAAGAACAAAAAGATCTTACTACTCTTTATCGTCGTGGCCGCGCTGGCAGGCGCTTTCTATGCATATCGCGAGTACAACCGCCCTCCGCTCGACACCTCCTCGGCCACGCCCGATGCGGAATTGACCGGGGCCGAGTTGATTGCCGCCTTTGAACAAGACGAAACCGGTGCCACCAGCCGTTTTGCTGGCAAACTGGTGCGGGTGCAAGATGTGTTAAGCGATCTTGCCGTAGACGAAAGCGGATCGTACACCTTGGTGCTCGGAGCCGGACCAGGCAGTACCGTGGTTCGCTGTAGCATGGACAGTGCTTTCTCAGTAACGGCTACGCCTGTTACAAAAGGAGAGAAGATAACCTTGCAAGGCGTCTGCAGTGGATATAACAAAGATGAGCTGCTGGGGTCCGATGTTATTTTGGTACGCTGTGCGCTGATCAAAGAATAAATCTTCATCTAAACATCAATACGTTATGAGATCATTCATTTTTCTTTTTTTGCTGGTGGCTTTTGTACAAAGCGAAGTAGCTGCACAAAAGTTTTTTACCAAATCGGGGCGAATTGATTTTAATGCTACGGCCCCTTCTTCGCCAGAGAATATTGAGGCGGTAAACAAAACCGTTACCTGTGTATTGGATGCCGCAACCGGCAATATTCAATTTGCCGTGCTCATTAAAGGATTCACCTTTGAGCGGGCACTGATGCAAGAGCATTTCAATGAGAATTACCTGGAGAGCGACAAATATCCCAAGGCAGAGTTCAAGGGTGCCATCACCAACAATAGTGCAGTGAACTACTCCAAAGATGGTGACTACCCGGTTACGGTAAAAGGCAAACTGACCATGCACGGAGAGACCCGCGATGTGGAGAGCAGTGGTAAGGTCTCCGTAAAAGGAGGCAAGATCAGTGCCAGTGCCAGCTTTACTGCCGTGTTGGGCGATTATAAAGTTGCCGTACCCTCGCTGGTAAGCGATAAAGTAAGTAAAACGGCTAAGATCACGGTGGCTTGCACTTTGGAGCCCCTTAAAAGTTAATGCACATGACTACTACTTTTTACCGCGTCGCTCTATTGCTCTGTATCGTGCTCGCACGTCCGGTAGCAATGCATGCGCAAGACGACCTTCTTTCGTTGCTAGGAGAAGACAAGCCTCAAAAGCAGCGGGTCAAGTATGCATTCAAATCTTCGCGTGTCATTAATAGTCATTCCATGGAGTTCATTAATCCGGGCACCATGGACTTTCGCATTTTGCATCGCTTTGGTTCACTCGACCAGGGCTATAAGAATTTCTTTGGTCTCGATCAGGCCAGTATGCGCATGAGCTTTGATTTTGGTCTGCTGCATAACCTGATGGCAGGCGTAGGAAGAAGCACCTTTAAAAAAGAGGTGGATGCATTTGTAAAATACGCTCCTATTTGTCAGTCTACCGGGCCGGGTTCCTCTCCTGTAACAGTGGCGTTGGTATCAGGTATCACCATCGATGGTCTTCCTTGGGCCGATCCGACCCGTCAAAATTATTTCACGTCGCGCATGGCCTATTACAATCAAATTATTATTGGTAGAAAGTTCAGCGAAGCGCTTACGCTGCAAGTTATGCCTACCATGGTGCACAAGAATCTGGTGCAGCTGGCTACCGATAAAAATGATATATACGCCTTGGGGGTTGGGGGGCGAATTAAACTTTCAAAGCGCATGGCCTTTACCTGGGATTATACCTATTGCATAGACGGCTTGCCCGAGACCGGTTATTACAATCCGCTTTCGCTGGGATTGGACATTGAAACAGGAGGCCATGTGTTTCAGCTGCACGTCTCCAACGCAGCCGGTATGAACGAAAGAGCATTCATTACGGAGACCACCGGACAGTGGGGGCAAGGGCAGGTCCGCTTTGGATTTAATCTCTCCAGAATGTTTCAGCTAAAAAAGGCCGCACTCAACTAGAGAACTCATTTGGTCTTCTTTCTGCTCACAAAAAGGGTCTCAAAGCGGCCCTGATCAATATTTCTTAACTTCGCGGCTCATCGAAAATTATTGTTTTATGAAAAAGATATTGTTTGGTTTATTACTGATCGGCGCCACAACGGGTGCATGGGCCCAGCCCCCAGCCGGCGATGCCAAGCCCGGCGATTTTTATGGTGAAAAAGTGAATCCCGAGGGCGCCCTGGCCCTAGTCGATGTCGTGAGTAAGGTTATGGGTGGAAGCGATTTTGCCGACGTAAAGATCGTGGCTACCGTAAAGGATGTTTGTGCAAAGAAAGGCTGCTGGTTAAAGCTAGAACTTCCACAAGGTGAGGAGGTGATGGTCAAAATGAAGGATTATGGTTTCTTTTTACCCCTGGCTGCCAAGGGTAAAAAAGTGGTCATAGACGGAGAGGCTAAAATGAAGACCACATCCGTGGCCGAGTTAAAGCACTATGCCGAGGATGCCAAGAAGTCGCAGGCCGAGATCGATGCCATCAAAGAGCCGCTGAAAGAAGTTCGCATTACTGCCAAGGGTATTGTGATTGCCCAATAGGCCTGGCCCTTTGCTGCTATGAGTGCCAAGTACAGAGAATTTACGGGTTTAAACCTGCCAGCCATCGAAAAAGAGGTGCTGGAGCGCTGGTCTGCCCAGCAGGCCTTTGAGCAAAGCGTCTCGCTGCGCGATGGGGCCACTCCCTTTGTCTTTTACGAGGGGCCACCCAGTGCCAACGGTATGCCCGGAATTCATCACGTTATTTCGCGTACGCTAAAGGACCTGGTCTGTCGCTACAAGACCATGCAAGGCTATCAGGTAAAAAGAAAGGGTGGATGGGATACCCATGGCCTTCCCATTGAATTGGGGGTCGAAAAAGAACTGGGCATTACCAAAGAAGATATCGGCGTAAAGATCTCGGTAGCCGAGTACAATAAAGCCTGTCGCGATGCCGTGCTTCGCTACAAGGATAAATGGGACGACATTACCCGTAAGATGGGATATTGGGTCGATCTGCATCACCCCTATATCACCTTCGAGAACGGCTATATAGAAACACTTTGGTGGCTGCTTAGTGAGCTTTTTAAAAAAGGATTGCTCTACGAAAGCGTCAGCATTCAGCCCTATTCACCGGCGGCCGGAACGGGTCTTAGTTCTCACGAATTAAATCAGCCGGGCACGTACAAAGATGTTAAAGACACTAGTTGTGTGGCGATGTTCAAATTGCTGCGCAACGAACGCTCGCAGTTTTTATTCGATCAATCTGCTTCGCAGTCATCCAGTGATGTTTATTTACTTGCCTGGACCACTACACCCTGGACGCTGCCCTCGAATCTGGGACTTACCGTGGGCGCTCAAATTGAATATGCGCTAGTGAGCACCATCAACCCTTATACCTTTTTACCGGTCAATGTGGTGCTGGCCAAATCGCTGCTCTCAAAATATTTTAAGCCCGAAGGAGAGAACGCGGTCCTCGAAGAGGGCAATGAAAAAAACAAGATCTTACCCTGGAAGATCCTCACCACATTTTTGGGTTCGCAACTAGAGGATTGCTCTTACGAGCAGTTGTTGCCCTTCGCGGCCAACAATGCAGCTACGATAGAAAGCATTACACCCGGCGCCCGCCCCTTTAGGGTGTTGACCGATAGTTTCGTGACCACCGAAGACGGTACCGGTATTGTACACACCGCTCCTGCCTTTGGGGCCGATGACTATAAGGTGGGTAAAAAATATGGGATCGGAATACTGACCCTGGTAGATCGCGAAGGAAAGTTCATTGACGGAGTAGGAGAGTTCAGCGGTCGCTATGTAAAAGATTACAAAAGCGATCCAAACTATGTGGACGTTAATATCGATATCTCGGTCAAACTAAAAAAAGAGAACAGGGCCTTTAAGGTAGAGAAGTACGAACACTCCTATCCGCATTGCTGGCGCACCGATAAACCCATTCTCTATTATCCACTCGATGCCTGGTTTATTCGTACCACCGCGCTGCGCGATCGCATGGTGGCTCTCAACAAGACCATTCGCTGGAAGCCCGCTTCGACCGGAGAAGGTCGCTTTGGGAATTGGCTTGAGAATATGGTTGACTGGAATCTCAGCCGAAGCCGCTATTGGGGAACGCCCTTGCCGATCTGGCGCACCGAAGAGGGCAACGAAATGATCTGCATCGGATCGATCGCCCAGCTTAAAGAAGAGATTGTAAAGAGTGTAGAGGCGGGTCACACAATGGGAGCCTGCAAAAAAGGTGCACCCGATCTGGCCGTGCAAGTAGATGCCTTGGTGAACGATCTGCACAAGCCCTATGTAGATGAAATTATTTTAGTAAGCCCTTCCGGAAAACCCATGCGCCGCGTACCCGATCTGATCGATGTGTGGTTCGATTCCGGTGCCATGCCCTATGCGCAGTGGGGACTGCCCGATACTTCTTCAGGAACCTATGGTCCGCTGAGTCCGGAGAATTTTTTCCGCTATCATGCGCTCAATAAGAATAGTGGAGCCGATGAGAGTTCTTTTCCTGCCAGCTTTATTGCCGAGGGAGTAGATCAAACCCGCGGATGGTTCTATACCCTTCATGCCATTGCCGGTCTATTGTTCGATTCGGTCGCTTATCAGACCGTAGTCAGTAATGGTCTTGTACTCGATAAGAACGGTAACAAGATGAGCAAGCGGCTGGGTAATGTGGTCGATCCCTTTGCAACCATCGACAGCTTTGGTGCCGATGCCACCCGCTGGTATCTGGTCACGAATGCCTCCCCTTGGGATAACCTTCGCTTCGATAGCGAGGGCATTCGCGAAGTGCAGCGTAAATTCTTTGGAACACTTTACAACACGTATCAGTTCTTTGCCCTCTATGCCAATGTGGATGGGTTTACCTATAAGGAATCTTCGATCGCCCTGGCCGATCGCCCCGAGATCGATCGCTGGATCTTGTCTTGTTTGCATTCGCTTACCGCGCGTGTAACGGAGCTCATGAACGACTACGAGCCTACGGCCGCCGGTCGACTGATCGAGGATTTTGTGGATGAGCAATTGAGTAACTGGTACGTAAGACTCTGTCGTCGTCGTTTCTGGAAGGGAGAGTATTCGCAAGACAAGATCTGTGCCTATCAAACCTTGTACGAGTGTCTTGAAACCGTGCTGCGTCTGATGGCGCCCATTTCTCCTTTCTTCAGTGATGAGCTCTTTAATTCTCTCAACAACATAACCGGTCGCTATTCGCAACGATCGGTGCACCATGTATTATATCCTACAGCCGATCCGGCTTGTATCGATGCGATCCTCGAAGAGAGAATGCAGTTAGCACAGGATGCTTCTTCGCTGGTTTTGTCGCTTCGTAAAAAAGTAAATATCAAAGTGCGTCAACCCTTGCAAAAAGTATTGATACCGGTGCTCGATAAGTCGATGCAGGTTCAGCTCGAAGGGGTAGAAGCGCTCATCAAGGCCGAGGTGAATGTTAAAGAGATCGCTTATCTGCAAGCGGACAATACCTTCATCAGCAAAAAGATCAAACCCAACTTTGTGGCACTGGGTAAAAAGCTGGGGCCGAAAATGAAAGCGGTAAGCGCCGCGCTGGCCACCTTTTCGCAAGCCGATATTGCCCGTCTCGAAAAAGAGGGGCAGTACACCCTGCAGCTCGAAGACGGTCCGGTTACCCTGCTTTTGACCGATACCGATATTACCAGCGAAGACATACCGGGCTGGACGGTCGCTTCGAAGGGTAAACTTACCGTGGCACTCGATATTACCGTGACCCCCGAGCTGGCCGCCGAAGGCATTGCCCGCGAGTTTGTGAACCGTATACAAAAGATCAGAAAAGATTCGGGCTTCGAACTCACCGACAGGATCCTTGTTCAGGTTATGGCCCCTGCTTCTTTAACAGATGCGCTGGCCAACTTTAAAACCTATATTTGCGCCGAAATTCTAGCCGATCAGTTGGAGTTTCTGTCTTCGCTGTCTCAAGCCACGGCGATCGACATAAACGAGGAAATCATCAATGTGCTTGTAACAAAAAAAGGCTAAACCATGGCAGTGAAGAAAAAACCGGCTCCTAAAAAAGCAGCTCCCAAAAAGCCTGCTAAATCCGCTAAGCCTGCGGTAAAAAAAGCTGCGACCAAGCCCGCGGCAAAGAAAGCAGCACCTGCAAAGTCTGCTAAATCAGCTAAGCCTGTAGCTAAAAAGCCTGCTAAGTCCGCTAAACCGGCTCCTAAAAAAGCCATAGCAAAACCTGCCGCTAAGAAAGCGGCACCTGCCAAGGCTGCTAAATCTGCCAAGCCAGTAGCTAAAAAGCCCGTTACTAGCGCCAAAGTGCCTGTAAAGAATACTGTAAAACCCGCAGCTAAGCCAGCTGCAAAGGTCGTTGCCAAACCCTTGGCGAAAGCGCCAGTGTCCGCAAAACCGGCTCCTGCCGTTAAACCCGCCGCAGTGGCCTCACAAAAGCCCGCCCCTGCACCGGCTGCCCCTGCAAAAAAGGGTGGAGTCGATCCCAGCTCACTGGTTTCCATCAAACCCAAGGTAAAGCCCGTCATTAAAAAAGAGCCTCCTCGTCCGGCCAAACTGGTCATTCCAAAGACTAGTACAAAGAGTGCAGTAAAATACGAACCCGAGTTTACCAAGTCTGTACTGGATACCCGTGCGCTGCCTGTATCAAGCGGACCTACCCAGCGATACTCAGATGCTGACCTGGCTGAGTTCAGAGAGATCATTATGAGAAAGCTGGATGCAGCCAAAAAAGAACTGAATTATCTGCAAGGGTTAATTACTCGCAAGGATGAGGGTGGCGATATGGACGATGCCCGCTACATGACCATGGAAGATGGCAGTGTGAGCATGGAAAGAGAACAGCTCTCTCAAATGGCCAGCCGCCAGATCACCTTTATTGACCACCTGGAGAAGGCCATGATGCGTATAGAAAATAAAACCTACGGAATTTGCCGTGTTACCGGTAAATTGATCGATAAGGCTCGCCTGCGGGCCGTTCCTCACGCTACCCTCAGTATTGAGGCTAAGCAGATGATGAACAAATAGTTAGGTATTAATTTTTCGAAAAAATTTAGCGCAACCTAAGTGATTTGCTTTACTTTTTCATAGTTTTGTGTCCATCTAAAACATGAAGCAATTGAAAAGGTATTTGTCATTTATTGTTCTGTTGTTTTTAAGTTTCAGCGCTTATTCTCAGCAAAAACCTTCTACGGTAACCTACGATAACCTGACCTTTATCAGCGCTTCGCTCGATTCCAATAAAACTATTTTGTCGGTCAAGGTCGGCGCTCCTTCAGAGCTGTATATCGATGCGGTTTTAACGCACAGCATTGGTTGGGTAGTCGAAAAAAAGAAAGTAAAACTCGTACCCGGCGAAAACCGCTTTCGCTTCGATATGTCGATGGCTGCAGAGGGTAATTATCGTTTAGTGCTTCGCAACGAAGCAAGCGCTTGGACCGTTACCAAGCCCATAAAAAAGTAACACTCAACTAGGTTTTTTTGCAAGTAACTTTGCGAAAAATCCATCCGATGCTGAGAGTTTCCCTCTTTTTTACCTCGCTTCTATTTTCATTTACTTTACTGGCTCAAACACCTGTTGTTTCTGGCCCGATGCTTGGTCCCGTAGAACTACGTGATGCAAAGATCTGGGTCGAGCTATCTCCAGCCATAAAGACTGCCTCTCTTCGCGTTAATAAAAAGGGCGATAAAACATTTTTTGAAGTTCCCTACCGCGGCGAGCTGGGGCTGTCCTTTAATCCAGTTCAGTTTACAGTGGGCGGGCTCGATCCCAATACCACCTATGAGTATATTTTGCTGCTTAACGGTAAGCCTAGCGAATACGGCGGATCATTTACCACGAAGTTGCTCTGGCAATGGCGTACTCCCGCTCCTGATTTTAGTTTTTTGGCGGGATCTTGTTCTTATATCAATGATCCTGCTTACGACCGGCCCGGCACACCCTATGGAAGTAACGATTCCATTTTTTTGGCCATGGCCCGTGAGCAATCGGCCTTTATGTTCTGGCTGGGTGATGCTTGGTACACAAGAGAGGTCGATTTTCATAGCGAATGGGGACTGTGGAACCGCGCTAGTCACGACCGCGCCACGCCCACGCTGCAGCCGCTGCTAAAGGCGATGTCGCATCTTGCCATTTGGGACGATCATGATTACGGCCCCAATAACATGGGCTCTTCGTATCATCTTAAGGAGACCAGCCGAAAAGTATTCAACAGCTATTTTGCTAATCCTTCTTCGGGTAAGAACGGGCAGGGTATCTATACCCAATACAGCTATGGCGATGCTGATTTTTTCTTGTTGGATGATCGCTGGTGGCGGAGTGCCGACAACGAACGAGACTCGGTGAATGGAAAGCCCAACCCCAATAAGACAATGATAGGTCGCGAGCAGCTCGACTGGCTAAAAACGGCCTTGCTAAGCAGTAGCGCACCCTTTAAAATCGTTGCAGTAGGAAGCCAGGTGCTGAACCCTGTTTCTCCCTTCGATCGTTGGCTTGATTTTCCGGCTGAGTACTACGAGTTCATGAACTTCTTGCAATCCAATGCCATTAACGGCGTTGTATTCTTGACCGGCGATCGTCACCACAGCGAGGTCATTAAAGTGGAGCGCCCGGGTACCTATCCGCTCTATGATATTACCGTTTCGCCGCTCACTTCTGCTACGCATGTATTTGGGAATGCCGAAAAAAACAATCCTTATCGAGTGCTCGGCGTCGATCAAAAGCACAATTACGGAAAGATCTCGATCAGTGGCCCCAGGGGTTCGCGGGTGCTCAAAGTAGAGTACATGGGTACAAAGGGAGAGAAGCTGGCCGAGTGGAGTGTGGGAGAAAAAGACTTGAAGACGCCTAAGAAGTAATCAAAGTTTTTTTTGCATAATCAGGTGAGGGATGGTGATCTCGCTGAACTCACCGCCCGAAGGCTCGTAGCCCATTTTTTCATAGAAGCCCTGGGCGTCTTTGCGGGCATGCATGGTGAGAAGCTTATAACCCTGGTCTCTGGCGAGGGTCTCTGCAAAGCTCATAAGCGCCCTGCCAATGCCTTTACCTTGCTTTTCGTTGTACACGGCCATCTGGCGCAGCCTGACCGCTTGGGGGTTCTCTTCTATAAGCATACAACAGCCCAAAATATCTTCTTCTTCGAAGGCGCCGATCAAAATATGTTGTGACTCTTGGTCCAGCTCCGTTTGGTCGAACGTAAGCCCGAGGGGCCTTCTGAGAATGGCATTGCGCAATGCTACCATTTGCTGGTACTCCTTGCTTCCGTGCTCAATTATTTTAAGTGCCATTGTCTCTGAAAATAAGCAAAATTCGGATGTCCTCCAATGCTTTCAGGCGGGGGTTTTTGGCTTTTTAGACAAATAGCCTAGTAGCTTCTTTATTATCAACTATTTAGCCTGGGTTTTGAAAATAGTTTCTTTCTTGCGTCGAATTGCCTAAATAGTATATTTTTGCTGGCTGAAACCAAAATCAAAAATCATGTCAGACATTGCATCAAGAGTTAAGAAGATCATCGTTGACAAATTGGGCGTAGAAGAGGCCGAAGTAAACAACGAAGCATCCTTTACCAACGATTTGGGTGCCGATTCTCTCGACACTGTTGAGTTAATCATGGAATTCGAAAAAGAGTTCAACATTTCTATTCCCGACGAACAAGCTGAGACGATCACCACGGTAGGTCAGGCTATCACTTATTTGGAAGAACACGCCAAGTAAGCCGCCCCTCCGCAGTATATCTTTCCCTAACGGAAAAACATTCGTACCGCCTTCCCGCATCTTAACAAGATCTCAGGAAGGCGGTTTTTTTAAAAAACAAAGTTTATCTTCCCTGTATGCAATTAAAGCGAGTCGTGGTAACAGGCATGGGGGCCATTACTCCCATCGGTAACACGCTAGATGAGTACTGGAAAAGTTTGCTGGCCGGTGTGTCCGGGGCAGACATCATCACCCAGTTCGATGCCTCTAAGTTTCGAACAAAATTTGCCTGCGAGATAAAAGGATTCGATCCTACGCAATTTATGGATCGCAAAGAAGCCCGCAAGCTCGATCGGTTTACGCAGTTGGCATTAGTGGTGAGCGATCATGCCATGCAACACGCGGGCTTGAGCAAAGACAACATCAATCCCGATCGGGTGGGTGTAGTGTTCGCCAGTGGTATTGGAGGGCTGACCACGTTTCAGCACGAGGTAACCGATTTTGCAAAAGGAGATGGCACCCCTCGATTCAATCCATTCTTTATTCCCAAGATGATCTTGGATATTGCGGCCGGTCAGATCAGCATGCGTCACAACCTGCGTGGTCCCAATTTTGCGGTAGTGAGTGCTTGTGCCAGTAGTACCAATGCCATCATGGATGCATTCAATCTCATTCGCCTGGGCAAGGCCGATATTATTTTAACAGGAGGAAGCGAATCGGTGATCAGCGAGGCCGGTGTGGGTGGGTTCAATGCCATGAAGGCGATGAGCGAACGCAACGACGATCCTAAAACAGCCAGCCGCCCTTACGATAAGGACCGCGATGGATTTGTGATGGGAGAAGCCACCGGTATGCTCGTGTTGGAAGATCTAGATCATGCGTTGGCGCGCGGTGCGACCATCTATTGCGAAATAGCTGGTTGCGGTGCTACTGCCGATGCCTATCATATTACGGCCCCTCATCCCGAGGGACTGGGTGCCCGCAATGTAATGCTGGCCGCGCTCGAAGATGCAGGAATGCGCGCCGACGAAATCGATTACATCAATACGCATGGCACATCTACTCCCATTGGCGACGGCGCCGAAGTAAAGGCCATCACGGCCGTATTTGGCGAACATGCTTATCAGCTCAACATTAGTGCAACTAAATCAATGACGGGTCATTGCCTTGGGGCTGCCGGTGTCATTGAGGCCATTGCCAGCATCAAAGCGGTCATGCACGATGTGATTCCGCCTACCATCAATCACTTTACCGACGATCCGGATATTGATCCTAAACTCAATTTTACTTTTAACAAGGCACAGACCCGAACCGTTCGCGCGGCGCTTAGCAATACGTTCGGCTTTGGTGGTCATAATGCCTGTGTGATCGTGCGCAAATTCAACGCATAACGTGCTGTTGCAATTTTTTAAACGGTTACTGGGTTTTTCGCAAAACGATTTTTCAAAAGAGCTCTCACAGGTGTTGGGCTATCGTCCCCGCTCACTTCATCTTTACCGCACGGCCCTTACGCATCGATCGGTAAGTGAATCGACCGATGCCAACAATGAACGTCTCGAATACCTGGGAGATGCCATTTTGAGCGCATTGGTAGCGGACTATCTATTTAAGCGTTATCCTTATCGTGGCGAAGGTTATTTGACCGAGATGCGCAGCAAGATGGTCAATCGCCAGCAGCTGAACGAGATCGCTTTGCGCATGGGGCTAAAGAAAATTACGCGATACAACCGAACGGATTCCTCTCTTCGCATCAGTCATATTTTTGGCAACACCCTCGAAGCGCTGATCGGTGCCGTCTATCTCGACATCGGCTATCGTCGGACCGAAAAATGGGTGATGAAAAAAATCATATTGCCTCATATGTTCGTAGATGATCTTGAAACCCTCGAGATCAATCACAAAAATAAATTGTACGGATGGGCCACCCGAAACGGTTCGGTACTCGAGTTCGAGACCATCGAAGAAAAAGTAGAGAACGGAAGAAGACTCTTTACGGTAGCGGCCATGCTTAATGGAGAAAGTCTGGCCGTGGGCAAAGCATTCAATAAAAAAGATGCTTCGCAACTGGCCGCCCAAGCAGCGGTAGAAAAGCTGGGTGCAAAAATCAACGAGCCACTATAAGCTAAAAAATCCTTTGCGGGTCGCTCGTAATGCTGGGTTATAAAGGCGTTGCGGTTCAGCGAATTTCTTGGCAGATCTCGATCAGTACTCCCTGGGTCGATTGAGGATGCAAAAAACAAATCAGCTTATTATCGGCTCCTTTTTTGGGCTCTTCTTGCAAGAGTGTAAAGCCGGCTTGTTGCAGCCTGCGCATCTCTGCCACGATATCGTCGACCTCAAAGGCAATATGATGAAGACCCTGTCCTTTTTTCGCAATGAACTTTGCGATAACGCCGTCGGGGTCTGTGCTTTCGAGCAGTTCTACCTTATTTTCGCCCGTTTTAAAAAATGCTGTGTTTACTCGTTCATTTTCAACAAGTTCTGTCTTATAACAGGGGGTGTTGAGCAGTTTCTCATAAAGGGGGATGGCTTCGGCTAGCGACTCTACGGCAATGCCTATATGTTCAACTTTATTCATATGTGGCGCTTGAAATGTTGTAAAGATTGTTATAATATGAAATTACCGCATTCAGATAGAACCTTTTGCGATAATTTTGCGTTTTAGAAATACAAAAATCCGACAAATTATATGTTGCAGTTTCCCATTTACTTGGACCATAATGCTACGACCCCCTGTGACCCCCGTGTAGTAGAGGCTATGATACCCTATTTTACCAACAGCTTTGGTAATGCCGCCAGCCGTAATCACTCATTTGGCTGGCAAGCCGAGGAGGCCGTAGATTATGCCCGTGAGCAGGTGGCCAAACTGATCGGTGCCGATCCAAAGGAGATCATTTTTACGTCGGGTGCTACAGAAGGAGATAACCTGGCCATTAAAGGCGTCTTTGAAATGTACGCCAGCAAGGGCAACCACATCATTACCTGCAATATCGAACACAAGGCGGTGCTCGACACGTGCCGTCATCTCGAAAAAGAGGGTGCCGAAATAACATATCTCAACGTAAAGCCCAACGGTCTGATCGATCTGGCCGAACTCGAAGCGGCCATTAAGCCCACTACTATTTTGATCGCCATCATGTATGCCAATAACGAAATCGGTACGGTGATGCCCATGCGTGAGATCAGCGCCATTGCACGCAAGCATGGTGTGTTGCTGTTTTCTGATGGGGTACAAGCGGTAGGAAAGATCCCGGTAGACGTTAACAAAGACGGCATTGACCTGATGGCATTTACCGCGCATAAAATGTATGGCCCCAAAGGAGTGGGTGCGCTCTATGTGCGCAGAAAGAATCCACGCGTTAAAGTAACCGCTCAAATCGATGGCGGAGGTCACGAGCGCGGAATGCGCAGTGGAACGCTCAACGTTCCCGGTATTGTTGGATTTGGTAAGGCCTGCGAGATCTGTTTGACAGAAATGGAGGCCGATACCGCCCGCATCATAAAGCTGCGCGACAAACTCGAGCAGTCTTTGCTGAAAGTAGAGGAGTCTTATCTGAACGGAGACAAAGAACACCGCTTACCGCATGTTTCCAATATCTCTTTCAAATACGTAGAGGGAGAAGGTTTGATGATGGGTTTCAATAAGAACATCGCACTCTCCTCTGGTTCGGCTTGTACGTCTGCCTCACTGGAGCCTTCGTACGTGTTAAAGGCGCTCGGATTGGGCGATGACCTGGCACACAGCTCGCTTCGCTTCGGACTCGGACGCTATACTACCGAAGAGCAGATAGATTACACGATCGAGCAGGTAACCAACACGGTCAATAAATTGCGTGACATGAGTCCGTTGTGGGAGATGTTCAAAGAAGGCATTGACCTTGATACGATCGAGTGGGCGCATCATTAATTATTTTAATTTTATAATCTATAATTGAATTTATATGGCATATTCAGAGAAAGTGATCGATCATTACCAGCATCCTAAGAATGTGGGAACGCTCGACAAAAGCAAGAACAACGTAGGTACCGGACTGGTGGGCGCCCCTGAGTGCGGCGACGTAATGCGTTTGCAGATCGAGGTAGATGATACCACCGGTGTAATCAAAGATGCCAAGTTCAAGACCTTTGGTTGCGGCTCGGCCATTGCCTCTTCTTCGTTGGCTACCGAGTGGTTAAAGGGAAAGACCGTAGACGAGGCCGTTAAGATCGACAACATGACCATCGTAGAGGAGCTTAACCTTCCTCCTGTAAAGATCCACTGCTCGGTTCTGGCAGAAGATGCCGTAAAGGCCGCCATTAACGATTATCGTAAAAAGAACGGACTCGAAGAGTTGCAGTTCGAAGAAAAAGGAGTTCACTAACCATTCATGCAAACCGATACGCAAACCGTTGCCGCGCCTGCTCAAATGGCCAATGTCATTTACGTAAGTGACAAGGCCCGCGAGAAGGTATTGCAATTGCTGGCCGATGCCGGAGTGGCTGGCGATGATTCTTATTTTTTGCGTGTGGGTGTAGTGGGTGGAGGTTGTTCCGGTCTTAGTTACAAGCTCGACTTTGACAACGAAAAAAAACCTATGGACCAAGAATTCGAAGACAATGGGATCAAGGTGGTGACCGATCTAAAGAGTTTTCTGTATCTGGTCAATACCACGCTCGATTTCTCTGATGGTCTGAATGGAAAAGGATTTTATTTCAGTAATCCCAACGCCAGTCGCACCTGTGGTTGCGGCGAAAGCTTTGCGGTATAAACCATAAACTCTTGTAAAAAGGCTGTTCTCTTGCGAGAGCAGCCTTTTTTGTTGCCCTTATCTTAGTACTTTAGCACCATGTGGCCCCTTTGTAAAAAGGAATTGAGACAATTTTTTGGCAGCCTGACGGGCTACATGGCCGTGGCCGTTTTTCTGATCGCAGCCGGATTGGTCTTGTTCGTGTTCGAAGACAACATTCTTGATTTTGGCTATGCCAGTCTGGATCGGTTTTTTTTATTGGCTCCCTGGTTGTTGTTATTGCTGATCCCTGCTATTACCATGCGAAGTTTTGCAGAGGAGTTTCGCACCGGCACTTACGAGTTGCTGGCCACGCAGCCCATCACCAAGGCACAACTGGTCGCCGGAAAATATGTTGGAGCGCTGCTAGTGGTGATCGTGGCGCTTTTGCCAACGCTTGTATATGCCGTGGCCGTTGAGTCACTTGCCACGGGGCAGGGCCTTGACATAGGGGCCGTTCTTGGTTCTTACTTGGGGCTGGTATTATTGTCTTCGGTCTTTACGATGATCGGGGTGTACTGCAGCAGTCTAACGGCCAATACGGTAGTAGCTTTTTTGCTGGCTTTGGTGGCATGCGCTCTGTTGTATTATGGGTTTGCCGCTACGAGCCGCCTGCCTGTTTTTAGCGGCGGCGCCGATTATTGGATCGAGTGGCTGGGCATCGATCAACATTATCAAAGCATCAGCCGCGGACTGATCGATAGTCGCGATCTGATCTATTTTATAAGCATGGTCCTGCTGTTCTTTGTTTTAACCATCCGAAATCTTTTACAGCGCTAAGATGAAAACAGTGGCACAACTATTTTTTAAAAAGCGATATGGGGTAGTGTTGGCACTGCTGTTTTTTGTCGTCATCAATTTAGTGGCGGGGTTAGCTCCGCTGCGTCTTGATCTGACCAAAGAAAAGCGCTATACGGTCAGTGCGGCTACCGAAAAGTTACTCGGTGAGCTCTCCTCACCGCTCGAGGTGAATGTTTTTTTGACCGGTGAGTTTCCATCCGGATTCAGAAAACTTGCAGGCTCTACCCAGCAGTTATTAAGCTTGTTCAAACAATTGCAGCCTACTCAGCTTCGCTACCAGTTCTTGTCGCCCGGCACTGCAACAGCAAATGGTAGATCGTGGGGTGATTCGTTACTGAGCAGGGGGGCACTCAATATTAACCTGACCGTTCAAAAAGAAGCAGGACAATCCAGTAATATCATTTTTCCGGTGGCCTTGGTCAGTTATCAGGGAAGATCGCAGTTGGTCAATCTATTTCCGGGGGCCAGTCGTTCTATCTCACAGACAGAACTAAACACAGCCGAGGCCTTACTGGAATATCAGTTTGTAAGTGCCATCGAAAAATTATTGCATACCGACAAACCCGGTATTGCCTATGAGACAGGGCATGGTGAACCCGTAGATGAACGCACTTACCAGCTGCGTGTAGCGTTGCAAGACGATTATGAATTACGAACGCTTGACCTAACCCGACAGCAGGCCGTACCCCAGGGGGTCGATCTGTTGCTATTGGTCAAACCGACCATGCCTTTTTTGGAGCAAGAAAAGTTTAAGCTCGATCAGTTCGTGATGCGAGGCGGTAAGCTGCTTTGCTTTATCGATAACCTATATGCCGAGATGGATAGCTTTGCCCGCAAGCCCGATATGGTGGCTTTCGACAGAGGACTCGATTTGCAAGACCTGTTCTTTCGTTATGGAGCCCGCATCAACACAGATCTGTTGATGGACCTGCGCTGCGAGTTTACCTATGTGCAGGTGGGCGGTACGGCCGATCAACCGCAAAATGAATTTTTACCCTGGAATTATTTTCCATTGCTTTCGGCGGCAGAAAGTAAACTGCGCACACCCGGCTATATCGGTACCCGCTTTGCGCATTCTATCGATACGATCGCCGTGCCGGGCGTCAGTAAATATCCTTTGCTTGTAAGCAGTGAGCGGGCCCGCACCATAAGCACGCCGGCCCTTGTTTCGCTCAATGAGAATAGTACGCTGCCCGAGAACGAAAAATTCAATCGCTCGGCCATTCCGGCTGCTGTATTGTTAGAGGGACGCTTTTCCTCTCTATACAAAAACCGCGTTTCGATGGCTCAGCTTGATGCTTTGAAGGCAGGCGGGCAAACCTTTCGAAACTCTTCGGAGCCAACGGCCATTATCTTGGCAGCCGATGGCGATCTGCCGTTGAACGAATACATTCCTGTACTCGATGCTTCGGGGCAGATCGATGCACGTGGTGGCATGGAGCCCGTAGAGATGGGCTGGAACAAATACACCCGCTTTGAGGCGCTTACCCAGGGAGCGGCCGGAAAATATTTTATACCTGTAGCCAATCGCGAGTTCGTTCTTAACGCGGTGGAGTATCTGGTCAGCGATCCGGCTTTGGCGCAGATCCGGAGTAAAGAGCTGGTCTTACGTTTACTCGATGGCCCTTTGGTAAAGGAGCAGAAATTGCGCTGGCAACTGCTCTGCATAGGACTGCCGCTACTCTTGCTTGCCCTGGGCGGATGGCTCTATCAATCTTGGCGAAAACAAGCGTACGCACGCTAGGGGTCTTATCTTTGTGTCTTATTGTTTTCTATGAATGTAGATCAGATCACCTATCTGGTATTTGGCTTAGTGCTGGTACTGGCTCTCAGCTTCGACTTGGGCTTGATGAGCAAGAAAGACCGTTCCGTTTCGATCCGGCAGGCATTGCATCAAACTTTTTTCTGGGTCAGTCTCGCTTTGGCTTTTTTCGTTTTTGTATGGATCGAAAAAGGACAGCAACTGGCCTTGGAGTACTTGAGCGCCTACCTGATGGAGTGGAGTCTGAGCATTGATAACATTTTTGTGTTTATTCTGATCTTTTCTGCCTTTTCGGTAAAAGAAAAGAATTACGGGCGGGTATTATTGATCGGAATCTTGATGGCGATCGTATTTCGTATCATCTTTATAACGGTGGGAGTAGCCCTGGTCGATCGCTTTCACTGGATACTCTATCTCTTTGGTGTATTCTTGGTCTACACCGGTTATTCGATGTTTACGGCTGGCGAAGAAGAGGAGTTCGATCCGCAGCAAAGCAAAGTCTACCTTTTTTTAAAGAGATTCTTGCCGCTGGCCCCTCACGACGGGGGCGGTCGATTTATGATCAAAGAAAATGGAAGACCGGTCTACACCACATTATTTGTGGTGGTGATTATGCTCGCTGCTATCGATCTTGTGTTCGCTCTCGATTCCATTCCGGCCGTGATGGGTATTTCTCGAGACAGGCTGGTCATCTATACCTCTAACATCTTCGCGGTGCTGGGCCTGCGCTCACTTTTCTTTTTGTTGCGAGGGGCAGTGAGTCGCTTTGACTATCTGCAACAGGGCATTGCCATTGTGTTGGTTTTTATCGGTATTAAAATGCTGGGAGAGCACTGGATCAATCTATGGATCTCAAAGCAAGTGCAGGTTATGATCTCGCTGGGAGTGATTGCACTTTGTCTGTCGGGCTCTATTTTCTATTCGATCTTTATGCAAAAGCAGGGACTGCCCCCGGACCAACCTGATCAATCCGTTTCGTAATACACTTGATCTATACTGTATCAGATATTGTCTCGATCGTAGGCGCCGACTCGGCCGTGGTCAACGACCACGAGGTAGAGCATTTGTTGCTCGACAGCCGAAAGGCCTATTTACCCGCTACCTCTTTGTTTTTTGCCCTGTTGTCTGCCCGTCGCAACGGACATGATTTTATTGGAGAACTTTATCAAAAAGGGGTTAGAAGTTTTGTGATCAGCCAGTCGGTAGACACAAGCGTTTATAGCGATGCTAATTTTATTCGGGTCCCTGATACGTTGCAGGCTTTACAGCAATTGGCGGCCTATCACCGCGGTCGCTTTACTATTCCGGTAATTGGAATAACGGGTAGCAATGGAAAGACCATCGTAAAGGAGTGGCTCTTTCAGTTACTTCAGCCCGATCATAACATTGTTCGCAGTCCCAAAAGTTATAACTCTCAAATTGGAGTACCGCTCAGTATCTGGCAACTAAGGCCGCATCACACGCTGGCAATTTTTGAGGCCGGTATCTCTTTGCCGGGCGAAATGGAAAAGCTAGCCGAGATGATCAAACCGACCATCGGCATTTTTACCAATATCGGCGATGCGCATAGCGAAGGATTTGCCTCGCAGGCACAAAAAGAAAAAGAAAAGCGAAAGCTCTTTGCCGGTGCGGTGCTTCCCCCCAAGCTCGAACTGGTCGAGACGAGCCCTACTGCCCGCGGCACATTGCTTACCGCACGTATCCCAAGTTCTCCAAGCCAACAAGCCACTTCCGTTTTGCCCATCGAGATACCTTTTTCCGATCAGGCATCCATTCAGAATGCGCTGACCTGTTGGGAGCTTCTGTTACATCTGGGCTACCCTCATCAAACCATCGCTTCTCGTATGCTGCAGTTAACGGCGGTTGATATGCGACTGACCCTTAAAAAAGGGATCAACCAGTGTGTATTGGTCAACGACAGCTACAGCAGCGATGTAAGTTCTTTGACGATTGCTCTCGATTTTTTGATGCAGCAAGGGGGCGCTCTTTCCAAAACGGTCATTCTATCTGATTTTTTGCAACAGGCACACTCCGATGAGGTTTTATATGGGCAGGTCATGGAGTGGTTACAAAAAAGAGAGATCGGTCGAGTTATTGCCATCGGTCCGCGCATTGAAAAAGCATTCAACCCTGCTTCTAAAGACAGCAAGTGGATACTCGAGACCTATGTTTCTACCGAGGCATTCTTACAAACGGCCCCTCAGCATCGCTTTAGCAAAGAAGCGATCCTCATAAAGGGAGCAAGGGCCTTTGCCTTTGAGCGAATCGTGCAGGCGTTAGAACAACAATTACACGAGACTCGTCTTGAGATCGATCTGGCGGCGCTCTTGCACAATTTGCACCAATATCAGCATCGGCTTAGTCCCACTACCCGAATCATGGCCATGGTCAAGGCTTTTGCCTATGGAAGTGGAGCCACTGAGGTAGCCTCGCTGTTGCAGTTTCATAAAGTAGATTATCTGGGCGTGGCCTATGCAGACGAAGGAGTCGCCCTGCGAAGGGCCGGAATAACGATCCCGATAATGGTGATGAATCCGGAAGAGAGCGCGTTCGAACTTCTCATCGCAAATCGTCTTGAGCCGGTTATGTATTCGTTCGAGCTGCTCGCCAAGTTCGATAGTTGGTTACAAAAAGAAGTGATCAGCGGCTATCCTATTCATTTGGAGATCGACACCGGCTTGCACCGACTGGGTGTGGAGGCAGAGCAAGCGGAAAAGTTGATCGACCAACTTGTAAAGACTAGCTCTTTTACGATTCAAACTGTTTTTTCTCATTTGGCCGCCAGCGAAGATCCACTACAAGACAGCTTTACCCGTTTGCAGTATGACCGCTTTATGCAGACGGCAGCATTGCTCGAAAGTAAATTGGGATATAAGATTATCAAGCATATTGCTAACTCGGCGGCTGCCATACGCCACCCCGAGCTACAGCTCGATATGGTCCGTCTTGGTATTGGGCTTTACGGAGTAGAGATGGCCCCGGGTCTCTCATTACTTGCGGTGGCTACGTTGCGTTCGGCCATTGCACAGCTTAGAACACTGCCTGCCGGTGAGACCATCAGCTACAATCGTCGCACGACGCTTACGAGACCCTCTGTGATTGCCACTGTTCGGCTTGGATATGCCGATGGTTATCCACGTGCCTTGGGTAATGGAGTAGGAAGGGTAGTGATCAAAGGACAACGTGTTCCCATTGTGGGGACCATCTGTATGGATATGTTCATGATCGATGTGACCGATGTAAACGAGGTGAGCGTTGGCGATGAAGTGATCTTATTCGGAGGTACACTGTCGGTACAAGAAGTGGCCGGTTGGGCAGCCACGATCCCCTATGAGATCTTGACTGGTATTTCTACAAGGGTAAAGCGCGTTTATTTCGAGCAGTAGATGCAGTTTCGTTACATCATCTCGGTGGTATCCGATACCGTACGATTAGTAACGCCGGTGGCTCCGGGCGCATCGTCGGATCTTTCCAATAACCTTTTTTGAAACAGCAGCAGCGTAATTACGCCAACCGAGATGGCGGCATCGGCTATATTGAATATCGGACTAAAAAATTCAAAGGGCTGTCCGCCAAAAACAGGTATCCACTCGGGGAGCACTCCGCTGATGATAGGAAAGTAAAGCATGTCTACCACGCTGCCGTGCATGAACGAACCATAGCCTTTACCCGACATTTCCGCTACACCCAAATAGCCCACGTACTCATTGAGCACCGAGCTGTAATGAAGGCCTTTATCGAAGATCATGCCATAGAACATGCTATCGATCAAGTTCCCCGCCGCACCGGCATAGATGAGTCCTGCGCAGATCAAAAATCCCTTGCTGTATTTTTCTCTGATAAATTTTAAAAGATACCAAGTGCCTCCCACTACGGCGGCCAATCGAAACAAGGTAAGAATGACCTTACCCGTTTCATTTCCCCATTGCCAGCCCCACGCCATTCCTGAGTTCTCGATAAAGTGAATACGAAACCAGTCGAATCCAAATACTCTTACTACCTCTCCGGTGGGGTAGGTGGTCTTGATCCAGATCTTTAGGGCCTGGTCGGCGAGCAGCACAAAGAGGATGAGAAAAAAAAGTTGCGATTTTTTCATATGCTATTAGATCTTACCTACCATTTTTTCTGGACGAACCCATTCATCGAATTGCTCGGGGGTTACATAGCCTAATTTCACCGCCATTTCTTTGAGCGTGGTGCCCTGCTTGTGGGCCTTTTGTGCGATCTCGGCCGCTTTGTAATATCCGATCTTGGTATTGAGTGCCGTGACCAGCATCAAAGAATTATCTACGTGCTTCTTGATGTTGGCTTCGATGGGTTCAATACCCACTGCGCATTTATCATTGAAAGATACACAGCCATCTCCGATCAGTCGGGCACTGTGCAAGAAGTTATAGATCATGACCGGTTTAAAAACGTTCAGTTCAAAATGGCCGGAGGCGCCTCCAATATTAATGGCCACATCGTTGCCTAGTACCTGTGCAGCGATCATGGTCAACGCTTCGCACTGCGTGGGATTTACCTTACCTGGCATAATCGAAGAGCCGGGCTCGTTATCGGGAATAAAAATTTCTCCAATTCCACTGCGCGGCCCCGACGACAACATGCGAATGTCGTTGGCGATCTTCATTAAACTGACCGCTACTGTTTTGAGGGCCCCATGCGCTTCTACGATCGCATCGTGCGCTGCCAGCGCCTCGAACTTATTTGGTGCCGTTACAAAAGGCAGACCGGTAAGACGGGCAATATGTTTGGCAACATTCTTGTCGTAGCCCTGTGGCGTATTGATTCCGGTCCCTACGGCCGTACCGCCGAGCGCCAGCTCCTTAAGATGGGCCAATGAATTTTTTATTGCTCTGATGCCGTGATCGAGCTGTGCCACATAGCCGCTGAACTCTTGTCCCAGCGTAAGAGGAGTGGCATCCATAAAATGCGTTCTGCCGATCTTGACCACCTTGTTAAAGGCTTTACTTTTTTTCGCAAGAGTGTTTCGCAGCTTGGTGATGCCCGGCAGCGTCGTTTCTACCAAGATCGTATAGGCGGCAATATGCATTGCTGTTGGAAAGGTATCGTTCGACGATTGCGATTTGTTGACATCGTCGTTTGGGTGCAAGAACTTTTCTTTATCGGTGAGTTTTCCGCCTTTCAGTACATGACCTCTGTAAGCGATCACCTCGTTTACGTTCATGTTGCTTTGGGTACCGCTACCGGTTTGCCATACTACCAATGGAAAGCTCTCATCGAGTTGTCCTTTTAAGATCTCATCACAGACGCGTCCGATCAGACTGGCTTTGGTGGCAGGTAACACGCCGGCCTCCTTATTGGTAAGGGCCGCGGCTTTTTTCAGATAGGCAAAGGCCCGGATAATTTCTTTTGGCATCCGGTTTATGTCTTGAGCGATCTTGAAGTTGTCGATGCTACGCTGCGTTTGTGCGCCATAATATGCGCTCAGGGGAACCTTAACTTCGCCCATCGTGTCTTTTTCTATTCTGTATTCCATGGTATAAAATAGTTGAACGATACGAGACTATACGTTACTGAAAATTGGGTTTTCTCTTTTCTAAAAAGGCACTGACTCCTTCTTTCATTTCGGCCGTGCCGAAGCACTCTCCAAATAGTCGAACCTCTTCTTGATAACCATCCACTCCTTTTTCGAACGAGGCATTCACGGCTGCGATTACCCTGGCCACTGCCCCCGGGCCTTTGCTCGCAATAGTGGCCAGCAGCTGCACTGTTTTATCGATCAACTCTTCGGTAGTGCATACGTGGTTGGCCAGTCCCCATTGAAGGGCTTCTGCAGCAGAGAGCATATTGCCGCTCATCATCAACTCCAGTGCCTTTCCTTTGCCCACAAGTTGGGTCAGACGTTGTGTGCCGCCATATCCGGGAATGAGGCCGAGGTTTACTTCGGGTTGGCCAAAGCGTGCTTGTTCGGATGCTATTCTGATATGACAGGCCATGGCAAGCTCACAGCCTCCGCCCAGCGCAAATCCATTGACCGCAGCAATGAAGGGTTTAGCGTTTTTCTCTATTCTATCGAAAATAAGCTGTCCTCTTCTTGCCAGCGCTTTGGCCTCTTGTTGATCGAGCGTTGTAAACTCGCTGATATCCGCTCCGGCTACAAATGCTTTTGTTCCTGCTCCTGTAATGATCACGCCTTTGATTTGCTGATCGGCATCAACCGTATCAAGCACTTTTTCAAGTTCTTCGAACACCGTCCGGTTAAGGGCATTCATTTTGTCGGGCCGGTTAATGGTTACCGTAAGAATGCCTTGTTGCAGTGAAACAAGCAGCGTGGAGAGCGTAGGTAGGTTGGTTAATTGCATGCGCTAAAACTTATCGTCTGTGGGTTGCCACCCATTGTTTAATATACTCGGCAATTTCTGCGGTGGGTGTACCCGGGTGAAAGATCTGTCCCACACCCAGTGCCTGCAAGCCGGCAATATCTTCTTCGGGAATAATGCCACCGCCTGTCAGCAGTACATCATCGATCCCTTTTTCTTTCATCAGCTGAATGATCTTTGGAAAGACCGTGTTATGTGCGCCCGATAAGATCGAGACACCAATGGCATCAACATCCTCTTGTAAGGCAGTAGCAACGACCATGTCGGGGGTTTGTCTCAGACCGGTGTAGATCACTTCCATGCCCGCATCACGAAGAGCGGTAGCAATAACTTTAGCACCTCGGTCGTGCCCATCGAGTCCTACTTTGGCAACCAGTATGCGTACAGGTCTTTGGGTGGCTTGCATCTTGCGTGCAAAATTAAGCCATTTCAGGGCAACAGGGTCAGTGCATGCGCAATGCGTTGTGCGGTAGTAGCAGGGCCCAGTACGGAGGCAATATCAAAGACTCCGGGGCCAAACTTGCCGCCTACGAGCATAATGCGAAAGGGGAGCAGCAGTTCGCCTGCCTTAAGCTGCATGGCAGCGGCTTTTTCTTTAAAGGATTGTTCTTGTGTTGCGGCATCATCCACCGAATTGCTTCGGTATTGATCGGCCAGCCACTCAAAGAATGATCTTTTATCGGCGCTCCACTTAGCGGACACTGCCGCCGTATCGATGGTAGTCGGATCGCAAAAAAAGAAACCCGCTTGTTCTTTGCAATCGGTAAGAAGTGTGCAGCGATCTTTTACCAGCTCGATGACACGCATCAGTTTTTCTCTTTCGGCAAGGGCGGGTGGGCCGGCAAAAAGAATTTTTTCGAACGCAGGAAGCAATCGATCGGTACTGCTTCGCTTGATCCACTCATGATTGAACCATTTGGCTTTTTCATAGTCGAAGCGCGCGCCGGCACTGTGTATTCTCTCGATCGAAAAAGAATCGATCAGTTCTTGTAAGGTAAAAATCTCTTTTTCGCTGCCATCGTTCCAGCCAAGCAGTGCGAGTAGATTGATGAATGCCTCGGGCAAAAATCCTTTTTCTTTGAATCCTTCGGTGGTCTCTCCGCTAACTGGATCGGTCCAGTTCATGGCAAAGACCGGAAAACCATACTTGGCGCCGTCTCTTTTGCTGAGCTTTCCGTTGGGACCCAGTATCAGGGGTAAATGCGCCCACTGTGGCATATGCTCCAGACCAAATAAATATTTCCAAAGTAAAATATGCACCGGTGCAGATGGAAGCCACTCCTCTCCTCTAAAAGCATGGGTAATTTGCATAAGGTAGTCATCTACCACTACGGCCAGGTGATAGGTCGGCATGCCATCAGCTTTCAGTAGCACTTTATCGTCGACGGTAGCCGTATCGAAGCTGACCTCTCCTCTGATCAGGTCTGTAAAGCGGAGCGTCTCTTGCTCAGGCATCTTGATGCGAACTACATAGGGAGTGCCGTCATCGAGAAGTTTTTTGGTGGTCGTCTCTCCAAGTGAGAGCGAGTTGCGAAGCTGCATGCGCACTTGTCTGTCATATTGGGGAGAAGGATTGGAAGGGGAAGCGAACTGTACCCGCATTTTTTCTAACTCCTCGGGGGTATCAAAGGCATAATAAGCCAGTCCCTTGCTGATCAGTTCATCGGCATAGGTACGATACAGTGCCTTTCTTTCACTTTGCCGGTAGGGGCCAAAGGCGCCTCCGTGCTGAACACTCTCATCGGGTTCAAGTCCACACCAACGAAGACAATCAAACAGGTACTGCTCGGCACCGGGCACAAAACGCCGCTGATCGGTATCTTCTATTCGTACAATAAAAGAGCCGTTATGTTTTTTTGCAAAAAGATAGTTGAACAGCACGGTCCTGACGCCACCCAGGTGAAGCCCACCCGTGGGACTGGGGGCAAATCGTACCCTTACCTTTTTTTCCATAGCGACAAAGATAAACCAACCGGCCCCAACCACTCAGGTCTTTTGTGCGGCTATCTTTGTGGGGCATGCGATCATATTTTTATCAAACTCCTGCTTGGCTAAGGTGGTGTTATCCGAAGCGGATCTGGCGCATCGATACCCAAGAACCGGTCTTGTACCTGACCTTCGATGATGGTCCGCATGCTACCGCCACGCCTTTTGTGCTGGATACCCTGGCTAGGTATGGTTGCAAGGCTACTTTTTTTTGTATTGGAAAAAATGTACTTGATCACCCTGCGCTCTACCAGCGTATTCTGAGCGAAGGGCATCAGGTGGGCAATCATACCCATCATCATCTCAATGGTTTTAAAACCTCCGTTCATCAGTATCTGTCCGATGCCAAGCAGGCAGCTGGCTGTATCGCAAGTAATTTGTTTCGTCCGCCCTATGGAAAAATGACCTCGGCACAAGCCAGGGCCGTTACCGCTGCATTAGGGGGCGAGGGCCGAATCGTTATGTGGGATCTGCTCAGTGGTGATTTTGATGCGCAACTGAGCGGGCAAGATTGTTTTGCCATTTGCCAAAAAAGAATAAGACCAGGCTCCATTATCGTGATGCACGACAGTGAGAAAGCCTGGCCTCGTTTATCGGTTGCGTTACCGCTGTTGATCGAGCATGCCCTTGCGGCCGGATATACTTTTAAGGTAATGTGATGAGATAGGTAACACCATTGATCACAACCACTGCCCTGTTATCGCAGTCGCCATTGCCATAGTTGATGACCCCTTGCCAACGTTCGCCGCTGGTCGTATTCTCTCTAACGTTGCGAACGGTCCCTTTGACGATCCATCTGCAATTCATTTTTTTGATCAGGGGGTCCAGAATGGTTGAATTCCAAAATATGGTTGTGGTATCTCTACGAACCTGTCCGCGGGCCGATCCGGTGGTAGAGTAAACATCATCCATCGGCAGCAAGGGCGTTAGGGCTCCCTCTACCTGAGTGCGTACCTTCTCGCCATTCCAAAGTGTAAAGTTTCCATTGGGGCGGATCAGCTTTCCATTGATCACATTGGTTTGGTAGCGCGGACGAACGGGAACCTCAGTAGTGTTTTTGATCCGATAGGTTCCCTCGATTTTGATGCTGTCTTGATAATAATTTTCAAAAGAGGTCTCTACGACAGCGCCGGGTAACAATAGGCGGTTGGTGTAAACGTGGATGATCTTTCCTTTTCTGAATTTACCGTCGCGGCCAACGCAGCCCGTCCCAAAGTCGAGTACTACACGCACCGGAAAGGGTGCCGGTGGGTTATTCCTTGTTACGGTCACAGTCGGACAAGCGTTCAGTCTTCCGAAGATGCCGGTTCCGCCCATGGCCACGTCTTCGTTTACGCCCATGGCATCATCGAAGATTCCGTCGTAGATGATCTCGGCCTCGGCATCAGATTCACCGACGGTACGAGAGGCAATGGCCTCTTTTTCTTCGGCCGGATCGGTGGTCTGCTTTTCTTTTTGACAAGAGTAAACACCCGCTGAGAGGGCAATAAAAAAAAGGGCAGCAGTGCCGACGGAATTTCTTTTCATAAAATTTCTTTTTTGCTTGTTAAAGGTATGCCTCTAGGATACCAAATGAGGGTTAAAGTTTAAAGTCTCCTTTTATTTACGGACTTTTGCTGAGCTATACTTATGTTACTCATTGATTCACATACACATCTGTATTTAAAGGAGTTTGATCATGATCGGGCGTCCATGCTCAGTTCTGCTGCGCAGGCTGGGGTAGGGCAACTATTATTGCCTGCCATCGATGCAGAAACACATGATGCCATGATTGCAATGGAGCAGCAGTATGCGCAGTGTAAGGCCATGATGGGGGTGCATCCCTGTTCGGTAAAGGCCGACTATCAAAGAGAGCTCGACATTGCAAAAGATTGGTTTAATAAACGGGACTTTGTGGCAGTAGGAGAGATCGGCTTGGATTTTTACTGGGATAAGACCTTTATCGAAGAGCAGTATGCCGCATTCAGGACACAGATCGAGTGGGCGATAGAAAAAAAACTTCCTATCGTGATCCACTCTCGCAATGCTTGTTTGGAATGCGTGCAGGTGATCAAGGAGTATAGGGGTCAGGGAGTAACCGGCGTGTTTCATTGTTTTTCGGGCAGCCTAGAAGAAGCTCGCGAGATCATCAAGTTGGGATTTTATCTGGGAATTGGCGGGGTGCTGACCTATAAGAACGCAGGTGTGGCACAAGTGGTGGCGCAATTGCCGCTTGAGCATATCGTTCTCGAAACAGATGCCCCCTATCTAACACCCGTGCCCTATCGCGGCAAGCGAAACGAAGCCGCCTATCTGCGGTTAGTAGCCGAAAAGCTAGCCGAGATAAAAAACGAATCTCTGGAGCAGGTGGCTCAGATCACCACAGCCAATGCGCGTGTTCTTTTTGCACTTTGATCACTTGTTTTTTCTTATTCTTTTTTGGTTGTACAACACTGGTCTGCCCTGCTGTACAGGTGTTAGAATTAAAGGATGATGGTGTTGTTCGATCAAGTCAGTGCAGTTGAGCGTGAAACTGCGACCCCCACTTTTACGAACAGCAGGGGAGCATGCTACCCAAAAGAGCGTTGGTCTGCCCCGTTGCTGGTCAGCATCGATACAGCGATAATACGGCAAGAAGAAGAAGTGATTTACCGGGCACTTCTTGACATGAGCGATGACGAATTTCGGTTACTCTCAGGTTCCGGCAGATAAAATAGCCCCATACAAGCGTATGTGGCTGGTAAGATCATGCTTATTGCTTACTTATAAAAATAAAAAAAGGGATCATACTCAAAAGTATAATCCCTTGGTGCTCTTGTCAAGCCCCTAGTCTATTGGCTTATATTCTTTGAACAACGGCGGTCTGTTGGCCTCTGCATAATTTTTATAGGCGGTCCAGTGGCCGGCAAAAAATTCATTGATCTCCTTTACGATTGCGTTCACAGCTGTCTCGGCATTGAGCATCAACGTAGCTTCTGCTTGTCCGGGAACAGCGGACTTGGCCGATATGGATTGCTGTGCGCTTCTGAGTTGAGAAAGCACTGTTACCAAGAACGGATTGCGAGACAGGCCTTGTTTTTCTTCTGTAGGCCCTGAAATTTTTTCTCTGATCTTTTTGATATGGTCTAACATGTTTTTGGTAAGCTTGCTCAATGAGTCAGTAGCTTTAGGGTCGGCACCTTTTAGTTGAGCATTCATTTTATTGCAAACTTCTTCTGCTTCACCAAGCTGATCCATGGCCTTGCTGAGTTTTTCAGCTGACTTTTGAATTTGCTCCAGCGCCTTTTTTTGCGCCTGTTTAACGTCGTTTCTGTTTCCTAGGCGAGGGTCATCGCTCACCGTTACAAAAGTAGAGTCACTGTGTTCTCCGTATTTAAGTACTACTTTATATGTTCCGGGCAACGCAGGCAGGCCTCCGGGTTCTGAGCCACCTCGGCCCATTCCAAAACGTCCGCCACCGCCACCTTCTCCACCACCGCCGGGTTGGCGATATCCTTTTTCTTCCATGCCCCAATAGCGGCGATTAAAACCACTATCAGCGGCCCAACGAAGCGAACGAATTTGTACTCCCGCCTCATTGAATATTCTGACCGATACAGAGTCGGTACCGGATCTTCCGCCTGCTCTTTCTTTTCTTTCAGTATTCGAGGTTCTAGCGCCTGCTGTTGCCGCTAAGGGTTTAGCAGCCGCTGTGACAGCCGGAGTTGTTGATGTAGCAGCGACGGTGGCCACGGGTCGGATTAAAAACGAGATAGCAGCTCCTCTGTTTTTGTTCTCTCCTTCGTAGAGTCCCCATGTGCTCCATTCGTAGCCGGTGGCAGGACGATACTGCGCTTGCACGCCGCCGGCACTTTCAAATACCATAAGCGGTGAAGTACTTGCCGTGGCGGTTTGTGTTGCAGCCGCCAGCTTACGCAATGGTCTGATATCATCGAGCACCCAGAGTGAACGTCCAAAAGTGGCAATGACCAGATCGGCTTCTCTTTCTTGAATAGCGAGATCGTAGGTAGAAACCGAAGGGTATCCATTTTTCCATTGTGCCCAATTGTTACCGTTGTCGATGCTGACCCAAAGGCCGTGCTCTGTTCCTGCAAATAGCAATGAAGGCTCGGCAGGGTCCTGTATTACACAAAGGGCGTATCCTTTTACTTTGTTTTCGTCTAGTAATCTCTTCCAGGTTTTTCCGTAGTCGGTCGTTCTGAAGATATAAGGTTTGCCATCGCCGCGACGATAATCGTTGGCTACCACAAATGCTTCGGCCGCATTATGAGGAGAGGCTACTACTTGTGGAATCCAGCAGCCTGCGGGCAGCCCGGGTATCTTGCCCTGAAAATTCGTCCAGGTAGCTCCGCCGTCTCTGGTAAGTTGTACGTTTCCATCATCGGTGCCGATCCACAGCGTTCCTTTTTCTTTTTTTGAAGGAGCGATACTCAGAATGGTGCAGTGCGTTTCTGCTCCTGTAATGTCTAGTGTTAATCCGCCCGTGTTTTGAAACGCTGCGATCTTGACACTGTCGTTGGTAGTCAGGTCGGGCGAGATGGTTTGCCAACTGCTTCCCTTGTCGGTGCTCTTGTGCACGAACTGACTGCCGTAATAAATCGTTTTTGGATCAAAGGGATCTTGCGCCATGGGCGAATTCCAATTGAATCGTTGCAATAGTTTAGGATCGAGGCTTGGTGGTTTGATGTACCAAGATTCGCCGGTCTTCCAGTTTCTTTTGCCCAGTGCGCCGCCCTGGCTTTCACTATAGACCCAACTGGCGTCTTCTGCATCGGGCATCACATCAAATCCATCCCCTCCGCCCACATTGTTCCAATAGTAATTGCGGATGCCGCCATTGGTCCAGGTGTAAGCCGGTCCATGCCAGCTGCCATTGTCTTGCATACCACCCATTACATTATAGGGCATCTCGTTGTCTACATTAACATGATAGAATTGTCCTACCGGGATCTTTTCGTCGAAGATCCAGGTCTTGCCTCTATCGCGAGAAATACCGATTCCTCCATCGTTACCCTCAATGATCAGGTTGGGATCTTCGGGGTGAATCCACCAGGCATGGTGATCGGGGTGAATACCGGAATAGGGAATCAATGTGCTAAATGATTTACCGCCGTCTTCGCTATAGGTGATGGTGGAGTGTACATCGTATATGCGGTTCTCGTTTTTGGTATCTACATAGATCTCTTGATAATAAAATGGTCGGTCAGTAACCTGCGCCGGATCGCTGTTGATAAGTTTCCAGCTAAATCCGCCATCATCACTTTTATATAGACCGTTCTTGGTGGCCTCGATTTTTGCATATACTCTGGTAGGCATGCTTCTCGCAAAGGCAATTCCGATGCGGCCCAGTGGATCGGCAGGAATACCTTCTTCTTTACCTAGTTTTTTCCAATTCTTTCCGCCGTCGCTGGTAATGTAAAGGCCACTGCCGGCACCACCGCTCTTGAGCTCCCAAGGTTTTCTGCGAAACTGCCACATGGCAGCAATGATCTTATTGGGGTTCGATGGATCCATGACCAGATCGGCACAACCGGTCGTATCATTTACATACAAGATCTTTTTCCAGGTCTCTCCGCCATCGGTAGTTTTAAAAACACCGCGATCGGAATGCTCGGCATAAGGATTACCAATGGCTCCCACATAGACCGTGTTCGGGTCGGTGGGATCTATAATTACGCGGTGAATGCAAACTGTATTGTCGAGTCCCATTTTTTTCCAGCTGCGGCCGCCGTCGAGCGTACGGTACAGCCCCGCACCCAAATTGAGTGAGTTGCGCGGATTGCCTTCGCCGGTTCCTACCCAAACTACTTGTGGATTGCTTTGCTGGATGGCGATCGCACCAATATTTTGCAAGGGTTGATCATCAAAGACCGGCGTCCACGAGTGACCAGCGTTCTCGGTTTTCCAAACACCCCCGGAGGCAGCACCAATGAAGATGATGTTGGGATTGGCTACCACTGCATCGACCGCTGTAATTCTTCCGCTCATACCGGCCGGACCGATGTTGCGGGGTTTCCAGTTCTTGAATTCGTTGGTGTTGAGCGCTTGGGCCCAAGAAGTGCTTGTCAGCAAAACAGACAGGCAAAAGGAAAGAAGGTAGTATTTCAAGTTGAAAGGATTTAGACGACGAACTTACAAAACAGGGGGCAAATTGGCTAACAATATCAATGGTCTTTTGTTATGATTTAAAAAACAGGGAATCATGTACTTAGACCAGCTACGTTCAAATATCGATCCGCTTCGTCAGCAGATCATTCAACATCCCATGTACGGATCTATTCATAGCGTCGATGCCTTGCGCATTTATATGGAGCATCACGTGTATGCTGTGTGGGATTTCATGTCGTTGCTCAAATCGCTGCAGCGAAAGCTTACCTGTGTCTCGCTTCCGTGGCTACCCGTAGGATCGGCCAACACACGATTTCTGATCAACGAGATCGTAGCGGGCGAAGAATCCGATATCGACGAAGCAGGCAACCGGACCAGCCATTTTGAATTATACCTCCAAGCCATGGAAAAGGCCGGTGCCGATACCCGTTCTATCCGTTCTTTTGTAACGGCACTCCAACAAGGGAAATCAGTTGCCGAAGCACTTCAGGTGGCCGATGCTCCTGCTGCGGCAAAACAGTTTGTGCTCAATACATTTCAGTTAATCGACGAAGACCAGTCTCATGTACTCTCAGCCGTGTTTACATTCGGAAGAGAAGATCTGATTCCGGAAATGTTCTTAAGCCTCATCAATAAATTAGAAACGTCGCTGGAGGCCGATATTTCGATATTCAAGTATTACATTGAAAGACACATTGAAGTGGATGGCGGTCATCACTCTCAATTGGCCCTTGAGATGACCAGCGAACTCTGTGGCCATGACAGCGAAAAGTGGATGCAAGCCGGTGCCGCAGTAGAGCAGGCACTTCGCTCTCGTGTGTTGCTATGGAGTGGGGCGCTGCAAGAGATACAGCTTGCGCAGCCATCACTGGCAGATTGATCAGACTAATCGGTTACTCTTCCGCCGGCATTGATCCAAGCCGTGATTTTTTGTCTTTCAGTAAGCGGCAGCAGACCACTTTGGGGCATCGGGCCTCCTGTTCCATCGACCGCTCTAACGCGTATTCTTTCGCGGGCCGAGACAATATTGCAATCTGCATTCAGATTCACTCCGCCATTGGCGACGTTTGCGTTGTGACAGCTAACACAGTTAGCTTGTATGAGTGCCTTTACTGCCGTAAACAAAGGACCGGCAGCTCTTTCGCCGACAACAATCGAATTTTGTAAGGCAGTACAGCCGTTGGCATCTCTTACAGAGACACTGTAGGTTCCTTGATTCAAATTGGAGAACGTATTGCTACTCTGAAACTGCCCGCCGGTGTTGAGGCTATAGGTGTAGGGTGATGCGCCTCCGGTAGCGGCTATAGAAATGGATCCGCTTCCCGATACGCAAGGGGTAACTCCGGTGGGCGTGGCTGTAATGTTGATGGTCACCCCTGTGCAGCCTCCGGTAGCGGTAAGTGTAAAACTAGCCGAACCCGTACAACCTGCACTGCTTTTTGCGGTTACGGTGTAAGAGCCGGGAGCCAGATTAGCAAACTGACCCGTAGCTTGAAACGCTCCTCCGTTCAAGCTATAGGTAAATCCCGATGCGCCGCTGGCGGTTGCAATAATATTGCCATTGCTAGCACCGCCGGTGGGGTTGGTCGTAGTACCCGTTACACTAACGGTCACCCCCGTACAGGGATCATTGGGGGCAGGATCTCCTTTGGAGCAGCTTCCGATGCTTAGAAACAAGAACGAAAAAGAGAACAGATAAATAGTTAGGTTCGACTTTGCTGTAAAGGAGGGGAGCGACGTTTTCATGTAAAGTAATTTACAGATTATTATTCGTGCCTTCAACAATAGTTTAGGCATTTGGTTGAAAAAATAGCCGTTGATCTAACTGGTAGAGCTCTTGGGCACTGGCTTAAAAATACTTGATAATTCGCAGTTGCTGCTGTCGCCCACCAATGTAACGAAAGGTTTTTCCATCATAGTACCCGTCTTCTTCTAACATGATGCGAACCTCTTTGCCCCATTCTGGAATAAAGGTGGCCGAATTTAACTCAATGGAATAGGCTGTGTTGGGATACACAGGATAATCACCGCTACCGGGCACACCTTGTTGCTGGTCCCAGAGTCCGACGGTGGGTCCTGCGGCATGTCCGTGCAGCCCCAGTGGATGCGTATAGATGCTGGGTTTGATGCCTTCGTCTTTGGCTTGTGAAAGGGCTGCAGCAAGAATTTGATTTCCGGTTTTACCAGTGGCAAATTGCGCCGTGAGAATATCTTGCAAGCGGTTGCTCGTTGCAAATGCTTTTTTCAGCGAACCGGGTGCATCGGTCTCGTCCGGCCGTAGCACATAGGCATGCTGTTGAATATCGGTGTTGAGTCGCAGATAGGTAATGCCGATATCGACATGGAGCAGATCGCCCGGTACGATCACTTCGTCTTTGGGGCGGTTGGAAAAGCTGCGTAAGTGTTCAAAGTTGACCGAGTCGCTGCGCTGCACCGATACGGAAGGATGAAACCAAGTACTCAACCCCAGCGAGCTGATCCGTTGCCGAAACCACCAGACCAGATCGTCCGTGGTGGTAATGCCCGGCGTTACCACTTTAGAAGAAAAGGCCTCGGCAATGATCTCGTGTGTAATGCCGACCAGTTTTTGGTAGTAGTTCATTTCGCGGGGGGTACGGGTTTCGAGCCATCCCACGGCCAGTGGCTCGGCAGATACCACTTTCGCTTTGTAAGAGGCAGGAAGTTTGCTCATCAACATTTCATAGTGTGTATGATCCAATCCGTCGGCATGTCCGAAATGCACAGAAGTATTGATGCCGATGCGCATAGGTTTTTTTTGTTCGATCAACTGAATGAGCGCATCCCACTGATCGGGGAATTTTTTCATATCCCAGGCGGCCTTTATGGCACTGCCCACATCGTAGCGCGCAATGGCCAGGCGATCTACTTTTTTTTGATTGGCATCGTAAGAAAAAACCAACATGGTAGTTCTTCGGGCACTCAGCCAGGTAGAGGGCAGCATGGTTCTTAGCACCGGATCTTCGTTATACTCTCTTGAGATTATGATCCACATATCGATGCCGGTTCGTTGCATGAGTGCGGGCAGCACCGTGTTAAAACGCTCTTCGAGTACTTCGTCGATGATCTTACTCTGCTCGCGCTCTGATAAGACCGGCTGTGCAACCGATGCAACGAAGGCAAAAAAGTTGATGGTTGCTATAAGAATGATCTTTTTCATATCGATAAATTATTTTAAAGGTAAACTCTTTTGAGTCAATGAATAAGCATAGTAAAGTCGATTTTTTTCTTTGAAATTCAATGGTTTGTTCACTGAGTAGTATCCCTTATAAAATATCCGATCTACACAGCGCTGAAATGTGTTGCGTGTTTTTGCGGGATTTTTATTAACAGTAGTATGATAAAATCCTAAACAAACTCTTGTGCCGTCTGTTAATTTTATGTTTCCAAATTTATCTTCACTAACATAAAAATTGCTTGCTTATGAAGGAGCGTCTACTTTCAATCCGCGGAAAGTACTTGTCATCCCTGCTGCTCATCTGTTTTATTTTTATCGGTGCTACTCTTTCTGCCCAGGTGGTGGTAAAGGGTAAAGTCGCCGATCAGGGGGGTAACGCCATCTCTGGTGTGTCCGTTACCATCAAGTCTACCGATTTGGGTACCACTACCAACGAATCGGGTTCTTTTTCTCTGGTTGCCAATTTAAAACCCGGCAACTACGTACTGGTCTTCTCCAGTGCAGGTCTTAAAACTCTCGAAAAGAAAATTTCTCTTCCTGCCTCGGGCGAACTGGTTGCCGATGCAGATCTTTCTGCCGATGTGCTTGGACTCGATGAGGTGGTTGTAACCGGTGCAACGGTCAGAACCTCCAAAAAAGAGTTGGGTAATGCCATCTCTACCATCAGTGCCCGGCAGCTGCAAAACACCGGTGCACAAAACCTAAGCGGAATCCTCAACGGTCGCGTAATGGGTGCACAGGTTACGCAGAACTCCGGAGATCCTGCCGGAGGATTTTCAGTTAGACTGCGCGGTGTGGGCTCCATCTTTGGTAGCTCTGAACCTCTCTACATTGTAGACGGTGTTATTATCGACAACAGCTCAGCGAACGTTATCAACCTGAACGCCGACGCACAAGGGAGCCGCATTCAGGCCGGTGCCAACCGTTTGGTCGATCTGAACCCCAATGATATTGAGCGCATCGAGGTCATCAATGGTCCTGCTGCTGCTGCCATATATGGTAGCCGTGCCTCTAACGGGGTCGTGCAAATTTTTACCAAGCGTGGTAAATCCGGCAAGCCTCAGGTAACCTTTACGACGAGCGCCAATAGCAACTCACTGCGTAAGCGTGTGGAGTTGAATGATTATCCCTTCCGTTTCGGTATTGCCAGCGGTCCCGATCTGTTTACCGCAGGCGATCGTCTAACGATGGTGGGTAATCTG
>Ga0208598_1000045_pt1 | contig 49187 bp, 60 predicted proteins | sample LakMenEpi22Jun12_FD_150726 | JGI IMG/M metagenome (GOLD analysis project Ga0208598, IMG submission 150726) | Freshwater microbial communities from Lake Mendota, WI - 22JUN2012 deep hole epilimnion (SPAdes) | ecosystem: Environmental > Aquatic > Freshwater > Lake > Epilimnion/Euphotic zone ... | reverse complement strand
CCTCACCGGAGCCGATCTCATCCTTCCGGAGCGGGGACAGGGTTACAAGTTGAACGTGGAAGTGAGGCCTGTTGGTGTTGCTGCGCAGACACTCCCAATCTCTTGATCGGGCCGATTGGCTAGCCCTGCTTCTTTGCCTACTGGGTGGATGTGGCCTCTCCTATGCCCTTCTTGTGGGGGCCCTCCAATCGTTCCTGGAGCCCAAACTCATTGAGGAAGCGGCCCTGCGTACCGCTCGCAGCGTGCGCCTTGTGGAGATCGCCCTTGAAAAGCACTCCATCAGCGAGCTGCCCCCAGGGGTGATCGTGCGGCCTTCCCTGGGGGGGCCGGAGGGGCCGATTCAGCCCACGAACAGCTTCGATCTCGAGGTCCATGAGCTGATGGCCAGCCGCTATCGCGTTCATCGGGCTCTGCAGCGCGACCGCGCCCCCTATGAAGACTCCTGGGGGGGCACCTGGATCCGGTTGCAATCGAGCCGGCCTTCCCTCTGGCTCTACCAGCCCGATCGCCTCAGCACAAGCTGCGCCTGGTTTTTGCCCTTCCTGAACAAAGCCGCCCTCCTGCTGGGTCTCCTCCTAGGCACCGTGGTCTTTCTGAAGACCCGGGTGGAGAGGCCCTTCCACCAGGTGCTCCTCCACCTGCCCGATGGCTCGCCCACCCCCCTGCCCTTGCTGCCCATGAAGGGCATTGCCCCCCTGCGCGAGTTGAGCCTGCGCATCAACCGCCTCCTGGCGCGCCTCAATGCGGCGGGAGAGGAGCGCAGGCAACTGCTTCGGGGCATCGTGCATGATCTGGCCGGTCCCCAGACCCGCATCTGTCTCCAGGTCGATCTCCTCCAGAGTGCCCTCAAACCCCAGCACCAGAAGGCTCTCCAGGCGATCCACAGCGACCTCTGCCAGCTGGCGGCCCTCAGTGAACATCTGGGGGGGTTGGCCCATGCCGATCAGCTCTCCGCTCCCGTGCAGCAGCTGGCCCTGGACGACTTCTGCCAGCGGGTGGTGTCCAGCTATGTGCAGCACCCCATCCGTCTGCAGATCCCCCGGCTTCTGGTGCGGCTCGATGGCGCCGGCCTGGAGAGGGCCCTGAGAAACCTCATCGACAACGCCCTCCACCATGGCCAGCCCCCCGTGACGATCGAGGCCTGGGCACGCGAGTCGACCCTGGTGCTGGAGGTGCAGGACCAGGGTGAGGGACCGGACGGATCCTCCCTGGGCATCACGCCCAAGCCCCAGCCCCAACCTGGCCCGAGCCACAGGGGCCTGGGGCTGGAGATCGTGGAGCACTTCTGCCGGCAGCATCAGGGCCAGCTGCTCCTCATCCGCAGCAAAGAGGCATTCGTTGCCCAAATGCATCTACTGGCCACCCCCGGCGGGCCAGTGATGATCTGAGCTTCAGCCCTCCAGATAGGTGGTCTGGCCGAGGCTCGTTTCCAGATGCTGCATCAGCCTGCGCACATCCTCAATCGCCAGCCGGCCATCGGCGATCGCCTCCTCGCTGGCCTGCCGCAGGTGTTCCTGGAGGATCTCGGGATCGTGCTCCATGGCCTGGAGCACCTCCGCATTGGTGTCGCCCCGCACCACATGTTCCACCCGGTAGCCTCCCCCATCGGTGAGGCGGATGTGCACCGCGTTGGTGCGCCCGAAGAGGTTGTGCAGGTTGCCCATCACCTCCTGGTAGGCCCCCCCCAGAAACAACCCCACCCAGTAGGGCTCCCCTTCCTTCAGGCCATGGAGCTCCAGCAGGGGCTTCTCCGCCCCAGGCCCGATGAAGCGGGCCAGCTTGCCATCGGAATCACAGGTGAGGTCGGCAAAGCGGCCCAACCGATCTGGGCGCTCGGAGAGCCGGTGGATCGGAAGCACGGGGAAGAGCTGCTGGATGGCCCAGGTGTCGGGGGCGGAGCGAAACACCGAAAGATTGGCGTAATAGGTGCTCGCCAGCGCCGCCTGCAGGTTGCGCAGGTCGTCCGGGATCGGGGTGCCGCTGGGAATGGCCGCCAGCCGGCGGGCAATGGCCAGGCCGCAGGCCCAGTAGAGCGCTTCGGCCTGGCCCCGCTCCTTGAGTCCTAGGTAGCCCAGGCGAAAGGCTGAGAGCGCGTCTTCCTTGAACTTGATGGCGTCGTTCCAGGCCTCCTGCAGGGGTTCGCAGCTCGCCGGATGGGAGGGATCGCACTCCTCCGCCCGGCCAATCATCGCCAGGGTGTCCCGCAGGTTGCGCACGATCAGCGGCTCGTCCCCCTCCGGCTCGCTTACAGCCGCAGGGGCCTGGCTGCAGCCCAGCACGTTGAACACCAGCACGCTGAAGTGGCTGGCGATGGCCCGCCCGCTCTCACTCACCAAGGTGGGCAGGGCGACGCCATGGGGCTCACAGCACTCCCGCACAGTGGCCACCACATCGTTCGCGTAGTTCTGCAGGGAGTAGTTGGTGGAGGCGGTGGTGGCGGTGCGGCTGCCGTCGTAATCGATCCCCAGCCCCCCGCCCACATCCAGATAGCCCATGGCCGCCCCGAGGCGGTTGAGTTCCACGTAAATCTGGCCGGCCTCCTGCAGGGCATCTTTCAACACGGCGATGTCGTTGATCTGGCTGCCGATGTGGAAATGGAGCAGCCGCAGATCTGCCAGCAGATCGGCCTCGCGCAGGGCCTCCACGGTGGTGAGCAGGTCGGGAATGGAGAGACCAAACTTGGCGCCCTCCCCCACCGAGCTGCCCCAGCGCCCCACGCTGCGGGCCGACAACTTCGCCCGCACCCCGATCAGGGGGGCGGCCCCAAGGGCCTGGCTGGCGGCGATGATCCGCTCCACCTCATCGGCCTGCTCGATCACCACCACGGGCTGCCGACCCAACCGGCGCGCCAGGATCGCGGTTTCGATGTAGCGGCGGTCCTTGTAGCCGTTGCAGATCAACAGGGCCTCCGGATCCTCCAGCAGGGCCAGGGCAATGAGCAGTTCCGCCTTGCTGCCCGCCTCCAGGCCGAAATGCCAGCGCCGGCCCGTTTCCAGCAGCTGCTCCACCACGTGGCGCTGCTGGTTGCATTTCACCGGAAACACCCCCTGGTAGCGGCCTGCGTAGCCGTATTGGGCGATGGCGCGGCCGAAGGCCGCATGGAGCCGCTCCAGCCGGTCGTCCAGGATGTCGTCGAAGCGAATCAACAGGGGGAGGGTCAGGTCGCGGCCCTGAAGCCCCTTCACCAGCTCCACCAGGTCGAGCGATCCGCCCCGCTCCCCCTTGGGCTGCACCATCACGTGCCCCCGGGCATTCACGGAGAAATAGGGATCTCCCCAGCGATCCAGGCCGTAAAGCGAGGCGCTGTTGGCGGCCGTCCAGGTGTCTGCGCCGCTTGGGCCCATGGGGTGGTGGGGAGCAGGCGCGAATCTAGTCGGCGCCAGGGCCCTACATCCGGCTCAGGGTCTGGATGCCCAGCAGGCCTAGCCCCAGCTTGAGGGTGTCGGCGCAGAGGCGGCAGAGGGCCAGCCTGGATCCCCGCTCCCCTCCCTCGGCCTTGAGCACGGGCACCTGGTCGTAGAAGCGGTTGAAGCTCTGGCTGAGCTCAAAGAGGTAGGTGCAGAGCCGGTTGGGCAGCAGATCCTCCTCCACCTCCAGGATCACCGCATCGAAGCGCAGCAGCTCCCGCACCAGGGCCCACTCCAGCGGGTCGCTGAACACCAGGGGATCGGGCACCGCCTCGGCGGCTGCCGCTTCCCCGCCCCGGCGCACGATGCCCGCCAGGCGCACCACGGCATAGAGCAGATAGGGGGCCGTATTGCCCTGCAACGCCAGCATGCGATCAAAGCTGAACTGGTAATTCGTGATCCGGTTGGTGGCCAGATCGGCGTATTTCACCGCCCCCAGGCCCACGGCGGTGGCCACCTCCTGGAGGAATCCGTCTTCCTCCTGCCGTGCCTCTTCCGCCAGGCGCGCTTTCAGGTCGGCCTCCGCCCGTTGCACCGCCTCATCCAGCAGATCCTTCAGGCGCACGGTGTCGCCGGAGCGGGTTTTGAGCTTCTTGCCGTCATCCCCCTGTACGAGGCCAAAGGGCACATGCTCCAGCCGGCCTCCTTCCGGCACCCACCCCGCCCGCCGTGCCACTTCAAACACGGCGGCGAAATGGTTGGCCTGGCCCGCATCCGTCACGTAGATCACCCTCCGGGCCCCATCGCCCTCGGGCGGGGGGGCAAAGCGGTAGCGGATGGCGGCCAGGTCGGTGGTGGCGTAGTTGAAGCCCCCATCGCTCTTCTGCACGATCACCGGCGGCTTGCCCTCCTCCAGAAACACGCATTCGGCTCCGGCGTCCTCCACCAGCAGGCCCGCCCCCCGCAGATCGGCCACCACCGCCTGTAGGAACGGGTTGTAGAAGGATTCCCCCCGCTCCGTGAGCTGGATGGCCAGCCGGTCGTAGAGCAGCTGAAACTCCCGCCGGGATTGCGCGCAGAGCAGGGTCCAGGCCTTCAGGCTCAGGGGATCTCCCCCCTGCAGCTTCACCACCTCCTCCCTTGAGGTGGCCTGGAAGGCTGGATCGCTGTCGAAGCGGGCCTTGGCCTGCCGATAGAAGCTCACCAGATCCCCCAGATTCACCGCATCAGCCCGCTCCAGGGCTTCCGGCGCCACCTCCTTGAGGTGGGTGATGAGCATGCCGAACTGGGTGCCCCAATCCCCCACGTGGTTGAGCCGCAGCACGGGATGGCCGCGAAACTCCAGCACCCGCGCCAGGGCATCGCCAATGATCGTGGAGCGCAGGTGCCCCACGTGCATCTCCTTGGCGATGTTGGGACTGGAGAAATCCACGATCACCGGGGGGAGGGGCCCTTCCGCGTTGGGCACCCCAAGGCGCGGATCCCCCACCCGCCGGCGCACTTCCCCGGCCAGCACCTCTGGCCGAAGGGTGAGGTTGATGAAGCCCGGCCCGGCAATCTGGGGGGGGAGGCAGAGGGCCGCGAAGGCCGGATCGGCGCTGAGTTGCTCCACCACGGCCGTGGCGATGGCCCGTGGCGCCTGGCCCAGGGGCTTGGCCAACGGCAGGGCACCGTTGGCCTGGAAATCCCCGAATTCAGGCTTGCTGGCCGGCCCTAGCTGGGGATCGAAGGGGTTGCCCCCGGCCCGGGCCGTGGCGGCCGCCTCGGGAAAAGCCCGTTCCATGGCGCCCTGGAGCTGGTGGCGGAGCGTCTGGAGCACGCTGAGCATGGAGGGGCCAGGCAGTGGAGGGGAAATCTGATCATCTCTCCTGGCGTTAAGCGCCTACGAGGAGGGAGGAGGACCGCTGCGTTGATCTGGTCAAGGCTGATCGTGTGGATTTTCTGCAGGGCCGTTATCACTATTGAGGCTGATGAGCCTGTCTCAAGGCACTCACGCCACGATCGCCTCAAACCGCATGGAGATGTCCAGCCAGCTGCTGCGGGTCATCGGCGCGCTGGTGGAGATCAGGTCAACGCCGCTGGCCGCATAGGCCCGCAGGGCCTCGGGCTTCACCCCCGAGGCTTCCAGCACCGCGCCCGGCGCCAGGTGCCGCAGGCGCGGCACCAGCTCCTCCAGCTCCTCGGGCGAAAACCCATCCAGCAGCACCCCATCGGCTCCGGCCCGCAGGGCCTGCTGGGCCTCCTCCGCCGTTTCCGCTTCCACGATCAGCCGGGCCGGCCAGGGGGCCGAGGCCCGCACCGCCTTCACCGCCGGTCCGATGCCCCCCGCCCAGGCCAGGTGGTTTTCCTTGAGCATGGCCGCGTCATCCAGCCCAAAGCGGTGGTTGGTGCCGCCGCCACAGCGCACGGCGTATTTCTCCAGCACCCGCAGTCCCGGGGTGGTTTTCCGGGTGTCCACCAGCCGCACGCCCGTGCCTGCCAATTCGGCCACCAGGGCCGCGGTGGCCGTGGCCACCCCCGACAGCCGCATGGCCAGGTTGAGGGCTGTGCGCTCCCCCGCCACCAAGGCCGCCGCATTCCCCGCCAGGGTGAGCAGGCGCTGGCCGGCCCGCACTTCCGTTCCATCCGCTACCCGTCCTTCCACGCGCGCCTGGGGATCCAGCAGGCGAAACAGCGGTTCCACCAGATCCCCCCCGCAGAACACCCCCTGCTGCTGGCTGATCCACTGGGCCCGGCCCTCGCGATGGATCAGGGCCGGGCTGGTGAGATCCCCCCGGCCCAGATCTTCAGCCAGCCAGGCTTCCAGCTGGCGCAGCAGCTCGGGCTGCAGGGGGGGGCAGAGAAGGGGCATCAACACCTCCGGTCTCCCCATCCTCGGATGCAGGGGGCCTGGCCTTGACGTTTCAAGGCGGGTTGTTGGCGGATGCCACCTTCAGCGGCCACAGTGGATTGGATCCAAGGATTCAGCCTGCCCATGGCCCTTCCCGACCTGGCGGCACCCATGGCAACGATCGGAGTGCCAACCGAAATCAAGCGCGATGAGCAGCGGGTGGCCATCACCCCCGATGGGGTGAGGGAGCTCGTGGGGCAGGGTATGGAGGTGCGGGTGCAGGAGGGGGCCGGCTTGGGGGCGGGCATCAGCGACGACGCCTATCGGGTGGCCGGCGCCCGCCTGGTGGAACCGGAGGAAGCCTGGGCGGCCCATCTGGTGGTGAAGGTGAAGGAGCCCCAGCCGGAGGAATTCCGTTTCCTGCGGCGCGACCTGGTGCTGTTCACCTACCTCCACCTCGCCGCTTACACCGAGGTGGGCCGGGCCCTCCTGGAGTCCGGCACCACGGGGGTGGCCTATGAAACCGTCCAACTGGAGGACGGCAGCCTGCCCCTGCTGGCCCCCATGAGCGAGGTGGCTGGACGGCTCGCGGCCCAGGTGGGTGCCCGGCTGCTGGAGAAGCCCCAGGGGGGCCGCGGCGTGCTCATCGGAGGCTGCACAGGGGTGCGCCCCGCCCGGGTCACCGTGCTCGGGGCGGGCACCGTGGGTTGGAATGCCGCCCGCCTGGCCGCCGCCATGGATGCGGAGGTGTTTCTCCTCGATCGCTCCCCCCAGCGCCTGCGCCAGCTGGAGAGCGACCGCAAGGGCCGGCTCACCACCCTGGTGAGCAGCCGGGGCCTGATCGAGCGCCTGGTGCCCGGCACCGACCTGCTCATCGGTGCGGTGCTGCTCCCCGGTGGCCGGGCTCCCACCCTGGTGGAAGAGGAGTGGGTGCAGCGCATGCGTTCTGGTTCGGTGATCGTGGATGTGGCCATCGACCAGGGGGGCTGCATCGCCACGAGCCGGGAAACCACCCACACCGATCCCGTGGTCACCATCCATGGCGTTCAGCACTACGCGGTGGGCAACATGCCTGGAGCCGTGCCCTTCACCTCCACGGAAGCCCTGGTGAGCGTCACCCTGCCCTACATCCTGGTGATGGCTGGGCGGGGCCTCACCGAAGCGGTGACGGATCGCCCCGAGCTCCTCTCCGGCCTCAACACGGTGAATGGGGCCGTGTGCCACCCGGGTGTAGCCAAAGCCCTGGGGGTGGCCCCGCGCCATCCCATGGCCTGTCTGCGATGACCGCGACACGGGCTCTGCGGGCCGGCCACCAGTTGGGGGGCTAAGCCTCAGCGCAGGGCCCTCGTTTCCAGGGCCAACCCCTCCCGCAGCGCCAGTACCTGCCCTGCGGCTTCGGCGTAGCTGCTGGCCTCCACCACCGGCAAGCCCAAGGCGGCCCCATCCACCTGCAGCACACAGGAGTTGCCGGTGACGGCAATCAGGGGCACCCCCCGCTCGGCGCAGGCCAGCACCGCTTCCCCCCCCAGAGCCCCGGCCGGGGCCACCACCGCCCCCAGCTGATCCCCGTGGAGCAGGCCCGGGCCATGGGCGGCACCAGCCGCCACCAGATCCGGCGCCCGGCTGAGGCCCACCAGCACGCAGGGCAGGAAGGTGTGGCCCAGCTCTTCGGCCGCGGCCCGGGGATCCAGCAGGGGGTCGGGGGGCAGGGGGGCCAGGGCGGGGGCATGGGCGCAGGGCACCCCCAGGTGGTGGCTCAGCAGGTGGGAGATCACGGCTTCAGCCCCCGCCAGTCCATCCACCCCCGCCCCATGGCGATAGGCCTCCAGGGCTCCGCCGTCGGGGTCGTCCGGGAAGCGGGCCACCACGGCAAGGGCCGTGCCGCCCCCCTCCACAACCTTCTCCCCCGCCCGCAGCAGGGCTCCGGGGGCCTGGAGGCTGCCCCAGCTGGTGCCGCTCCCCCCCCACCCCAGGCCCACCCCCAGAGGTTCTTCGGTGGTCACCACCGGCCCGATCGATAGGCCGAGGCTGGCGCCGCAGGCCTGGGCCACCTGCAGATGGCGCAGCCGCAGCGGCTCCTCGATGGCCCGATCCAGCACCAGCCCCACCCGTTGCTGCCGGGCGGGGGCCAGGGCCAGATCCCCGCAGGCGAAGCGGTTGAGCGCCCAGCCCTCCACGTAGTGAATTCTCGGATCGCTCCAGTAGAGGGCCGCAGCGTTGAGCACATTGGGGTGGGTGATCAGGCATCCGCTCGCCGCCGCCAGCAGCCGGGCCGCCGGCAGGGCATCGCCCGCGAACCCCCCCACCCGGCAACCCACGCCCGTGGGCACCACCATCAGGGTGGGCAGGGTCAAAGCGGCTGACGCCACACCACCGCTTCCAGGGTGAGGCGCCCTCGGGAGCCGGGGGTGGTGGGGGGCGCCACCCGGGTGATGGCCCAGCGCAGGGCTTCGCCGCCTGGCCCCACCCGCTCGGCCAGGGCCTGCCGCACCTGGGGCAGCAGGGGGCCGCCGTCAGGCTGGAACTCCAGTTCCAAGGGCTCCAGCGTTGGGTTCATTTCTGATACCGGCCAAACTGGGCTTCATAGAGCGCGTCCTCCTGGCCGCCCAGCACCTCCAGGTCGCTGCGGGGAAAGGACACGCAGAGCAGGGCATAACCCTCCTGCTGCAGCTCCGCTTTCACCCCCATCGCATCGGGTTGGTGCACCGTGCCGCTGCGGAGCCGGGCCGCGCAGGTGGTGCACACCCCGGAGCAGCAGGAGCTGGGTAGGGGGATGGCGGCGGCCTCAGCGGCGGCCAGCACGGTCTGATCGGAGCGGCAGCTGAAGGTGTGGCGGGTGCCCTCCAGCTCAACGTGGATCGTGTAAGTGGAGACGTCGCTGGGGAGCATCAGCGGGGAGAGGGAGGATCAGGAGCTCCATCCTCCCCTTTCAGGGGCCCCCTCACGGCGTGGGGCGAAGCACCATCAGCCCCACAACATTGGGCACCCCGGCTACGTAACGGGCCAGATCCCGGCTTCGCATCACCCCCCGGCCCGGGGCGGCATGGAGGGCATGTCGGCGCCCACCCTCCACCTCCACGAAGCCCACATGGGTCACATCCAGGCCCTTCACCCGGGTCACCAGTCCAAAGATGTCGCCGCTTTTCAGGCGGGGCAGCGCCTGCTCCAGGGCCCCGGTGGGCACATAGGCCTGGTCCACCGTCAGCCCGGTTTCCAGTTCGGTGATGCAGCGGCGGTTGGCGGCCTGCCGCATGGGCCGGTACGCCTCGGGATGGTCGCCCATGAAGCGCAGCGGGATGCGGCGGCGGCGGGCTCCCGGGAGCGTGGGGGTGATGTCCGTCACCAGCCCCTGCCGCTGGGCGGCGGCGGCCCAGCGGCTGAAGTAGTGGTGGCGATCGCAGTAGGTCACCTGGCCGCCGTCGTAGCGCAGCTGGCGCACGCCTTCGGCAAAGCCCTGGGGGGCGGCCGCCGGCCTCTTGGGATCCAGCTGCACCAGGGCCAGCAACTGCTCCACGAACAGGAAGCAGTCAAACCGCGCCAGATCCAGCCGCAGCCGCTCCGCGGGCCCCTGATCCAGGGAGAAGGCGCTGTAAGGCCGGCCGATCGCCCGTCGGGCCAACAGCACCAGCGCGTTGCCCTTTGCCAGGCCCTCGTGCAGCCGCAGCCCCTGTTGGAGCAGGGCGGGGGTGCCCTCGCTCCAGAGGGGTGGAGGCGGCGCCCCAAGGGCGGATGGGTGGGTGGTGGCGGTGATCAGGAGCCAGGGGGCCAGCAGCCGCCAGGGGGTGCCCACCGCCGGTTCAGGCCGCCTGGGGCTGGGGGTGTTGGGCCAGCCATTGGCCCAGGGATTGCTGGGGATGGCCCGGCCGGGAGGTGATTTCGAGGATGCGTCCCTCCGCCGCGGGGGTCTCCAGCGCCTCCAGGCACACCCGGGCCACGAGCCTGCGGGGGATGCTCTGGCTGTCCTGCTCCTCCGGCCCGGTGTACACCACTCCTTCCTGGTCGAGCCCGTCCTCCGTTTCCTTGAGCCCCCCCGGACGCACCACCGTCCAGCGGAGTCCGCTCTCCTGCAACCACCGTTCCCCCACCCCTTTCCATATCAGGATCAGCCCGAAGAGGTTGAGGGGGTGGATCCAGCGCCCACTGCACAGGGAACTCACCAGCACCACCCGGTCGACCCCCGCCTCCTTGCAGGCGGCAATCTGGGAGCGCATGGCGAGGGCATCCACCTTCATGGGGCCCAGCAGATCCACCGAGGGGCGCGCCCCGGTGGCAATCACCAGGGCCTCGCAGCCTTCCAGGGCCTGGCGGAGGGCTGCCGCGTCGCCCAGCTCCAGCCGCTGAATCTCGGCACCGGCGAGGCCATCGGGCACCGCCGAGTCGGGCCGCAGCAGGGCCCGCACCTCGTAGCCCCGGCCGAGAGCCTCCTGCACCACGCGCCAGCCCGTTTTCCCCGAAGCACCCGTCACGGCCAGTCGTGTCATCAACGGCATCCGCTGCGTTGCTGCCCAGCGTATGGAGCCTGGCTCCGCTTTGGGTGACTAGGCTGAACTCATGGTGGAAATGATTCTCGAAGTCAGCCATCTCACCGTCTGCCGGCGCGGGGTTCCCGTGGTGGAAGACGTGAGTTTTGGGATCGCTCCCGAATCCGATACGGCCCTGGTGGGACCCAATGGGGCTGGCAAGAGCACCCTGGTGCAGGCCGTGCTGGGGGTGTTGCCCCGCAGCGCCGGTGAGGTGAGGGTGCTGGGCCATCGCCTCGGTGCCCAGGGCCAACTCCCCGCGGCCATCCGCCAACAGATCGCCTACCTGCCCCAGAGCCTCCAGCTCAAGGACGCCATCCCCCTGAGTGTGCGGGAGTTTGTGGCCCTGGGCTGGGATCCCCCGGGCGCCCGTCTCCCCTGGCTTGGCGGAGGCTCCCGCCGGGCCGCTGCCGAGCAGGCCCTGGACAAAACCGGCGCTGCCGGGCTGGCTTCCCGCCTGCTCAGCGAGCTGTCCGGAGGGCAGCTCAAGCGGGTGCTGCTGGCCTTCTGTGTGGTGCGACCCCGCCGGCTGCTGTTGCTGGATGAGGCCCAGACAGGCCTGGACGCCCAGGCCAGCGAGGCCTTCTATGGCCTGATCGACCAGCTGCGCCGCCAGGAGGGCTGGTCGATCCTGCAGGTGTCGCACGACCTGGACATGGTGCGGCGCACCTGTGATCGGGTGCTGTGCCTCAACCGACGCCTGCGCTGCAGCGGTACCCCCGAACACGCCCTCAGCCCCGACCAGCTCGCCCTGTTGTATGGACCGGGCTTCGTGCCCTACCACCACCATCACACCCGCCAGAGCCTGCCTTCAGGGGTGTGAGCGCATCGGCGTGGGTTGCTGGTAGAGCCAGCGCAGCGTGGCTCGATCGCGCGGGCTCAGGTCCAGCATGGGCTGGGCAACAGGGGCCACCGCCATGGCGTCTCCCGGTTGGTCGCTGTGGCCCCAGAGCCCGAAGGCGTGGCCCAGTTCGTGCAGGGCCGTGGCTTGAATCGCCTCCAGCCGCTGTCCGGGGCTGATCAGCACCTCCACCCGGGGCTCCACCCCTGCATCAGGGTCTGCCCCCAGCCTGTGCAGGCTGAGGATGGCCCTCCCATGGCTGGCCCGGGGCCGACCGTCGGCTCCCACCCCCAGGGGCGGGCGGCGGCGCCAGATCCTCACCTGGGCCCGCTGGGGATCGCTGACGCGCACGATCGGCAGCTCCCGCTGCCAAGCCTCCAGAGCCCGTTCCACGGCCACCTGCCACCGTTGCGCCGGGCTCTGGGCAACAGGGGTGGTCGCGGCAGGTTCCACCCACACACACCAGGTGGTTTGCAGGGGCCAGCCGTGGGGAGTGGTCTGCAGGCGGTGCCGGTAGTCGCGCTCTGGCGTCTGGGCCGGCTCGAGGGGGGCATCGCCCAGCGGGAGCAGCACGGAGGCAAGGCTCAGGGGTTCAGCGGTGCGTGCCTGGGCGCAGGTTGCTGTGGGCCGAGGGGGCGCCGCCGCAGGAACGGCCATGGAACCCATTCCCCACCCCCCCTGCAGGAGAAGAAGGGCCAGCAGGGCCCAACCGGCCACTGGAGAACGCAAGAGGATCAGTGGGTTCCTAGTCCCACGCCCCTGGCCATCAGGGTGGCCAGGAAGGGGATCAGGGCAAAGCCGGCGATCTCCACGTTGAGGATCCACCGCAACCGCTGGGCCAGGGCCTCACTCACCTGGGGCAGTTCCCCCTTGCGCAGGGGGATGGCCCAGAGGATGTAGGTGATGGTGGGGTAAAGGGAGAGTGCGCCAACGCTGAGATAGAGCCCCACCTTTACCCAGAACAGGGGATTTTCGGTGTAGAAGCTGCTGCCCTGGCCGAAGTGCACCACCCGCAGGATGCCGCTCACGAGCAGGGCCAGGGCAGCGATGCCATACACCACATCGGTGATCACCATGAACACGGCCTCAGACCGCTCCGGATTCGGGCGGATCAGACGCCTCTCGAGCACCAGGGCGGCAAAGCACACCATGAAGCTCAGATAGTGCGTGTAGGCCACCGCCGCGCTGGTGAACACCTGGGAGGAAAAGGCAGGCAGGGCGAGCGAGGCGGTCATGGAAAAGGGGCAGGCCGCTGGACCTTAGCGACTATGGAATTCAGCGGCTGGCGACGGAAGCGGCGACGGATCGTGCTCGGTTTTTGGGGGGTGTGGGCAGGGGCCGGAGAGAATGACTTAAGGAAAACGAAAGAAATGCTCTAAGAAAACACACAAAACTCTGAAGCCTTTCTGTGACTTCCTCAGAACTTTGCAGAGGTCTCTAAGTTCATTGAACTGCATTTTCTAAGCATGGCCAGTTCCCTGAGCGCTTTCCTCGGTGAGATTGGTCGACACCAACTTCTCACCCCTGAAGAGGAACTCACCCTGGGTCGCAAAGTGCAGGCCATGGTTGCGCTTCAGGAGCGCTGCAGCCTGGCTGGTGGCCAAGGTCCGGCCTGTGAATTTGATGACATTGAGCGCCGGACCATGCGGATCGGCGAGCGGGCCAAGCAGCAGATGATTACGGCAAACTTACGGCTGGTTGTGAATCTCGCCAAGCGCTACCAGGGCAAGGGGTTGGATCTGCTGGACCTGATTCAGGAAGGCACCATCGGACTCACCCGGGCGGTGGAGAAATTTGATCCCACCCGCGGCCACCGCTTCAGCACCTACGCCTACTGGTGGATTCGCCAGGGATTGAACCGCGCCCTCTCCACCCAGAGCCGCACGATCCGCATCCCGGTGAATGTGAATGAGAAGCTCACTCGCCTTCGGGCCGCCAAGGCACGCCATCTGCAGGCCAATGGCCACCTGCCCACCACCGCCGACCTGGCCCGGTCGATGGAGTTGTCCAAGGGGGAGGTGGAGGAGCTCCTGGCCTGTGAGCTCCGCAGTGTCACCGTGAGCCTGCAAGGGGCCGTGCGGTCGAAGGCTGATCCCTCCGAACTGGTGGATGTGCTGCCCAGCCCTGAACCGGCCCCCATGGAGCGGGCTGAGCAGGCGGAACGCACGGCTTCGGTGTGGACGCTGCTGGAGAAAGCCAATCTCACCCCTAAGGAAAAGACGGTGGTGATGCTGCGCTTCGGTCTGGATGGCTCTCACGAGTGGCGCACCCTGGCGGAAGTGGCCCGTCAGTTGCAGTGCAGCCGGGAATACTGCCGGCAGGTGGTGCAGCGCGCTCTGCGCAAACTGCGGCGGGCGGGCATCGAGAGCGGCATGGAGCAGGATTGAGGCCAGGGGGGAACGACCCCCCATCCCAGTGGGGCATTCCACCCTTGGCCCCTGGGGAAAAGCTTTCAAAATGGTTGCATTGACGCCCCAGTGGCGCACTCATCACGAGGAAACACCCATGTCCGCCGCGTCTTCAGCCGCGGGCCCCCAAGCCAGCCAGACCGTTCTCGAACCCGAAGTCGTCACGGATTCGGTTGTCGATCAGAACCTCCTCTCCCGTCTCCTGAGGCGGGCGGGGCGCACGGTGGCTAGGCCAGCCCTGGAGTGCTTTGAGATGTTGCTCGATGGGGCCACACCCCACCAGGCCCGTCTCACCGTTCTCGCGGCCCTCACCTACCTGGTGCTCCCCATCGATCTGATCCCGGATTTCATTCCCGCGGTGGGATTCGGGGACGACATGGTGGCGATCACAGCCCTTCTTGGGTTGTGCTCCCGGCACATCACCCCCCAGATCAGGGCCCGGGCTCAGCGCAGACTGGATGACTGGTTTCCCCATTCCTGATGCGCGCGAAGGAGCCCTCTCCCACGCTCAGTTCGGAGGAGCTGGAGGATCTCCAGCTCTTCTTGAAGGATTGGTTGCGTCATGCCGGGCGCACCCAGGCCGACCTCAGGCGTGCCCTGCGGGCCACCTCGATCCGGATGCCCGTGCTGGTGTCGGAACTCCAGCGCATCCATTCCCAGCAGGGGCTGCGGGGCCTGGCGGAGCAGTTATGCCAGATCGAAACCCTCTGGTACGGGGAGACCATCGATGACCCCTCCAGCCCTATTTCCCTGGGTTTGCAAGGTTCCGATCCCATGGATCAGCTCGATCTTCTCCTCGATGAGATCCGCACCGCTTCCGATTCCGAAGATTCATCTGCTGGGTTGTTCCCGCGGCAGGACGAGCCGGCTTGAGGCAGCATGGAGGGATTGAATCCAGGTCTTGCATGCGCCCCCACTCCCTGATCCCAGTTCTGGGGATTGTGTCGTTGGCCCCTTGGCTCTGGCTGACGACCCCAGCCCTGGCCCAGGTGGAACAGTTCATGCTCAAACCGGGAAGTCAGGTGGGCCCGGCCACGGAGGTGAAGCCCAAGAACTGCGTGACCGCCAAGGATGGCAGCGTCACCTGCGACACCGAGCTGGTGAATCCCCCGGGCAACACCCCCGCCAAGCCCCAGTACAACCCGTTCAGTAACTAAGGATGGCCCCCCCACCCTCGCCATGGTGGTCGGACAAGGGCTTTCTGAGGGGGGTAGATCGCTTTGAGCAGGTCATCGCAAAGTTTTTGGGTGTCCTTCTCCTTCTGCTGATCGTTCTCTCAAGCTTTGAGCTTCTCCGCCAGCTCGCCATGGCCCTGTTCCAGCGGCAGACGATCTGGCAGGGCGATGCGCTGATCGTGTTTTTCGGCGAGCTGCTCAACATCCTGATCGCCCTGGAGCTGCTGCAGAACATCACGGCCTATCTGAAGCGCCATGCGGTGCAGATTCAGCTGGTGCTTCTCACCGCCATCACGGCGGTGGCCAGGAAACTCATCGTGTTGCCCGGCACCGCCGATTCCAAGCCGTTGATGGTGGTGGCCCTCGGCCTCACGGTGTTGGCCCTGGCGGGGGCCTACTGGTTGATGCGCCATGTCAATCAGCAGGAGACGATGGCCAGAACAACGCTAACCAGATCGTTCCAGGATCAGGATCCGTGGCCACGACCCGATGACGTCGACCGGCTCTGATCAGCAGGCTGTCTCCCCGTTGCAGCAGACGGGGGCTTTCCTCATCGGCAAATTGAAGGCTGGCGCGGCCCTGTAGCAGGCAAACCCACTCCTCCTCCTGTTGCTGATACCAGAACCCCGGAGCGCTGCTGGCCCCACAGGAATGAATGCGCTCCAGCCGCATCGTGCCCGTGGCGACGAGCACATGCGTGCGCTCCTCCCCCTGGGGTGGGGGCTCACCCCCTAGCAGGGACAACCCCCCGGACAGGGGCGGTTCAAGGGGTGGGTTCTCTCCCCAGCGCCGGCCGATCTCAAACCCATGGCTCCTGGCCAGGGCCACCACCTCGTCGTGATGGGAGCAGTGGCGGAGGGCGTCCAGCAGCGTCGGGTTGCGTTCGCTCAGGGCGACGAAGGCATTGAGCTGGCGGATTTTCTCGAGAAACCTCTCCAGATCGGCGTCGGCCACGGAAGTCAGATCAAGGTGGTGCGCATGCGCCAGCGCAGGAAGGGCTGCCCGGCAAAGAGGATCGTTTCTTCTTCCTCCACACGCCAACCCAGGCGCTCGAACAGGGGCCGGGAGAGTTGGCTGGCCTCGGTGCGCAGCTGGCTTTGCCCTGCCCTGCGGGCATGGGCCTCCAGGCTTTGGACAAGGCGCGTGGCCAGCCCCTTCCGGCTGGATCGGCCGCGGCAGTAGAGCAAGGCCAGGCGATCCATGGGATCCAGCAGGGCGAACGCCTCCACGGCGCTGGGGCGGTCCGCGGTGGTGCCCACCAGGCCATACCCGCGCCCGAGGGCCTCGTGAACGGCCGCGTGGGTGGTGGGATAGGCGGCCCAGGCCTGAATCTGCTCAGGCCGATACAGGGGGGGGGCGAGGGTTTGCACCGCATCGGCGTAGGTCTCCATCACTTGATCCCAGTCGACCTGCTGCAGCGTCCGCACGAGGAGGGAGGAAGGCACGGGTGTAGAGGTCCTAGGCTCCCACAAGGATGATCCCTGGGTGGGTTGATGGTTCCACGGCTGCGCTCCTGGGTCGTCATGCTTCTAGCTCTGGCCTTGGGGTGGTGGATTCTTTCGCCCCGGCCTGCCCTAGGGGCGGATCTCACCACTGCCCCCCTCGCCAGTACGCAACCGTCCGGGGCCGTGCTCTTCAGCCAGCACTGCGCCGGCTGCCACGTGAATGGGGGCAATGTGATTCGCCGGGGGAAGACCCTGCGGTTGGCAGCCCTGCGCAGGGCAGGCCTGGAAAGTGGGGAGGATGTGGCCCGGGTGGCCTCCGTTGGCCAGGGGCAGATGGGAGGGTATGGGGAGGTTCTGGGCCCTGGTGGGGCCGAGGCTGTGGGCGATTGGGTGTGGCGACAAGCGTTAGCCGATTGGCCGAAATCTGAGCCGAACGGATGAAGGTTTCAGCAAGATCTGTGATGTTTCACGAAAGATTCCCATTCCCTCTTTGATTGACTGTGCCAGCAAAGTTGCTGTCTATGGACATGTTTCTAATGGCAGGCAGACTCATTAAAAAGATGTCGGTGTGAGAACCATTTTTTCTAATGACCAGCATTCGCAACGCAATTGTTCGCGGTTTTGGAGCTGCCCTCGCCGGCAGTGCGCTCCTCTCCGCTCCCTCCTTTGCTGCCACCGAGCCTGGCGCCGAGCAACTCCAAGCCGGTACCCAAGCTCCCCTCCAAATCAGCCAGGGTGGTGAGAAAGAGACCCAGATCGCCCAGACCTACATCCCTTTGGTGGGTGAAGTGGGTACGGCATCCGTTCAGGGCACAGGCTTCTACCTCACCGTGGGTGCAGGTGCCGCCTGGCCATCCGACATGGATGTGCGCACCCGCAACTTTGATCCCAACTTCAACGGCGACCTCACCTTTGGTGGTGGCTTCTCCATCGATGGTGGCGTGGGTTACGACTTCGGTGCCATCCGTACGGAACTCACCTACGGCTACACCCGCTCCAGCCTGAACAATGTTGAGTTCGACAACGTCGAATTCGACTCCTCTGGCATCCTTAACAAGAATGATGTGATGGCCAGCGTTTATCTGGACATCCCCTTCGGCGCTTGGGTTCCTTACCTGGGTGGCGGTGTTGGCTACACCAACATCAGCACCCCCAGCCTCACCCTCGAGGGTAATCGTTCTGGCAGCACCAACCAAGGCCTCTTCGGCTGGCAGGCCAAGGTGGGCGTGGCTTATGCCATCAACTGGAACACCGACATCTATGTGGAAGGCACCTACTCGGGTGCTGAAGGATTCTCCGGCAACAACGTCCGCTACGACTCCTACAACGATTTCGGCGCCAAGCTCGGTGTCCGCTACCGCTTCGGCTCCCCCGCCGTTGTGGTGGTTGAGCAGCCCGCTCCCGCCCCTGCTCCTGAGCCTGCTCCCATGCCCATGCCTGAGCCCGCTCCCGCTCCCATGCCCGAGCCCGCTCCGATCCGCGGTCTCTGGTGATCAGGCTTCGGCCGTCCTGTTCTGTGGTTCAGGGAGCGGTTCGCCGCTCCCTTTTTTTTGCCTTCGGAGGGCTGTTGGTCTCTCAGAAGGCCTGGATCCAGGGATACACCTCCAGGTCGGTCCAGATGCCTTCGCGCCAATAGATGTTGCTCTTCAAGGGGCCTTCCACCGCCTCAAGGCTCTCCGCTTCAAAGAGGCCAAACACATGGGTGCTCCCCTCGGTGGGACCGAGGGTGAGCAGCACCCCCTGGTCTTTCAGGTGCTGCAGCTCGGCCAGGTGTTCCTCCCGAAAGGGTGTGCGCTTTTCGAGGGCGTTGTCGCAGTAGGTGCCCCAGAGAACGAATTTCATCGCGGAATTTGCTGTCAAGCGTCAAGGTAGGGCCTGTTGTTCGCGCCCCCATGGCAGGGCCCTCCCTCCCCTCCCCCGCGGATCGCCTGAATGCGGTGCTGGAGCCGGTGATTCCCCGGCTGGGAGAGCTGATGCGCCGCCGGCCCGATGCCCTCTCCCTGGCCCAGGGCATGGTGGGCTGGGCGCCACCGCCGGGGGTGCTGGATGCCGTTCGCCAGGCCCTGGAGCTGCCGGGGTTTTCCCTCCATCGCTATGGCTCCACCTGGGGGGAACCGGCTCTGCTGGAGCAGGTGGCCCGCAAGCTGTCGAGCGGCAACGGGCTGGATCTGGAGGGGGCGGCCCTGGTGGTGACCAGCGGCAGCAACATGGCCTTTGCCGCCCTCGCCCAGGTGATCTGTGATCCAGGCAGCGAGGTGATCCTTCCCCTGCCCTATTACTTCAACCACGCCATGGCGGTGCAGCTGGCGGGGGGCGTGGTGGTGGCCGTGGATGGGGGCCCCATCCCCGATCCTGCCCTGCTGGCGGCGGCCATCACCCCCCGCACCCGGGCGATTGTCACCATCTCCCCTTCCAATCCCAGCGGCGTGGTGCTGCCCCGGGCCGTGCTCACCGCCATCAACCAGCTCTGTGCCAGCCACGGCCTGCTCCATATCAGCGATGAGGCCTACGAGCTGTTCGTGTACGGCTCCGAACCCCACTTCAGCCCCGGCAGCCTGGCGGGGGCTGGGCCGCACACGGTGTCGCTCTATTCCCTTTCGAAGGCCTATGGCCTGGCGGGCTGGCGCATGGGCTACGCCGCCTTCCCGCAATCCCTGCAACCCGCCCTGGCCAAGGTGATCGACACCTTTGAGATCTGCCCCACCCTGCTCAGCCAGCGGGCGGCGGCGGCGGCCCTGGCCACCGATCCCGCCTGGGCCATGGAGCGGGTGGCTGGTCTGGCGCCCCGCCGCGCCCAGCTGCTGGAGGCGGTGCAGCAGTGGCAGGCCAGGGGCTGGCCCGTGCGCCTCTGGGCCGAGCCGGACGGGGCCTTTTATGGGTTGCTTGTGGTGGATGGTTTGAGGGATGGGTGGGGCCAACCCAAAAACAGTGATGGGCTGATGGAGCGGCTGGTGCTGGAGAACGGCGTGGCCACCCTGAGCGGCAGCGCCTTCGGGCTGGAGCTCCCCGGGGCTTGTGTGGTGCGGTTGAGCTACGGCATGCTCGGGGATGCCGATCTAGCGGAAGCTCTGCAGCGCTTGGGCCGGGGTCTGGAGCGCTTTGGGCTCCCTGACCCGATGGGCTGAACTGGCTGAACAGGGTTCAGGGTTGGTCGAGGCCCTGGCGCAGCTCGGTGCAGAACCGACCTGCCGCCGCTGCCACGTCCTCGCCAGAGGCGTGGGCGGAGGCCATCACCTTCACCAGGGCACTGCCCACGATGGCTCCATCGGCTCCCCACAGGCGCACCTGGCGGGCTTGCTCGGGGCCGGAGATGCCAAATCCCACAGCCACCGGGCAGCCCCCCTGCTGCTGGAGGGCCTGCACCAGGGGTTCCACCCGGCTTTCCAGGGCGGCGCGCACCCCGGTGACGCCGGTGACGCTCACCAGATAGGTGAATCCCCGGCTACTGGCATGGATGCGGGCCATGCGCTCGGCGGGGGTGGTGGGGGCCACCAGGAGCACCAGATCCAGGCCGTGGGCGGCAGCGATGGGCGAGAGCTTCTCCGCTTCCTCCAGAGGCAGATCAGGCACCACGAGCCCAGCTGCGCCCGCTTCGGCCGCTTGGCGGCAGAAGGTGTCCATTCCCCGATTGAGCAGGGGATTGCTGTAGGTGAACAGGATCACTGGAACCGTGAGCTGCCCCTTCAGGGAGTGGAGCAGCTCCAGCACGGCCGCGGGGGTGGTGCGGGCCGCCAGGGCTCGGGCGGCGGCGGCCTGAATCACGGGGCCATCGGCCAGGGGATCGCTGTAGGGGATGCCCAGCTCGATCAGATCGGCCCCGTTGGCCTGCAGTGCCAGCAGGGTGGCGGCAGTGGTGGCCAGATCGGGATCGCCCGCCATCACAAAGGGCATCAATGCGCAGCGGTTCTGGTCCTGCAGAGAGGCAAAACGTGTGCGGATGGGGGTGCTGGGGGCAAGGCTCATGGGGAGCAAGCCTATTCGTCGGACGGCGCCGGCTCGGCGGGGAGCTGGCCCACCTCCTTCAGCAGCCGGGCCTGCTCCTCAGGGTTCAGGGCATCAAAGCGAGCCAGCAATTCCGCATCCGTCTGGGCGTCATAGGTGGCCCTGTAGCGGCGGCGCTGCTCCATGTAGGTCATCTGTCCAGTGACCACACGGAACAGATAGGAGCTGGTCCAGCCCACCACCACCACCATCAGCAGGGCGGAGGCCGCAATGCCCGGGGTGAAGCCATCCATCCCCGTGGCCTGGAAGATCCCGTAGCCCGCCCCGCCGAGGACGAGCACGCCCAGTCCGAGCAGCAAGGCTTGGCCCCGGGTCAACCGCCGACCTCGCCCTGGCCGGCCATGCGGAAGTTAAGGAAGGGGGCGAAGAGGATTAGGCCGGGGAAGAAGAGAAACACCAGGCCATAGATGGCGGTGCGCTCGATCTTGCCCATCACGGTCCAGCGGGTTTTCAGCCACCAGATCAGGGCCAGGGGGATCACCACCAGATAGAGCCCTCCCAGGACCCCATAGGCCCCCAGCAACAGGAGCGTTTCGGTGGTGAACTGGCTCAGAAACCCCGGCAGGGCCACGGCAGGGATGCAACGTGGGCGAAATCTAAGATGGATCCGCGGGGGCATGGCGGAATCGGTAGACGCAGCGGACTTAAAATCCGCAGGTCGCAAGACTGTGGGGGTTCAAGTCCCCCTGCCCCCATCGCTCAAAAGCCTTGTGGAAACTGGATTTTGGTAAGACGCAGATTGACCGGCGCGGTCTTGGGGTTAGGCACGAACAAGCCCCAAAAGGGGCCAACTTGCCAGCCCTCGGGTGTTCCCTGAGCACAACCGATCCAAGGCGATGGTACGACCGGTACCCCTCGTGGGGCGACTCTGCCGCGGTTGGAAGCGAAGATTTTGCTCAATTCTTCGGGGCGCAACCAGGGGTCTGATTTATCCAGGGATTCCAATCTTGAGTGTCCTAGGGTTCTGAACGCTCTTAGAGAGCGACGCACGAGATCACAATTACCTCACATTCCATGATTCTGAGGGTCTTCCGCAAGTTGGGTGTTCAGTCCAAGGTTCTGGCCATGGTGCTGTTCGCCAGTTTCCTCAGCCTGCTTCTCACCGGACTGGTGTCTTACAGCATTGGTAGCCATGTGCTGACCAAGGCGGCCACGAATCAGCTGGTGGCCCTACGCAACAGCCGCGCGGAGGCGGTGAGGGATTACTTCGGCTTCCTCAGCAACCACGTGCTCACGATGAGCGAGGGCTTTCTGGTGATTGATGCCCTCAAGGATTTCCGTGCCGCCTACCCCAAGCTCCAGAACACCACGATTAGCGCGGAGCAGCAGAAAAAACTCGTTGCCTATTATAAAGATGTTTTCCTCCCTAGGCTCAAAAAGAATATAGACGGCGAGCCTTCACTGGCCACCTATCTGCCCAATACTCCTGCTGATCGCTACCTCACCTATCACTACACGGCCAACAATCCCCGCGCACCGCGTCTGGATGAGTTGGAGGATGCTGGTGATGGTAGTGAATACAGTGCTGTGCATCGAAAATACAGCAAGCGCTTTCACCGCCTTACCGAGGTCTTTGGTTATCGCGATATTTTTCTCGTTGATATTGATAGCGCTAACGTTGTATTTTCCGTGGCCAAGGAAGCAGATTTGGGCTCCAACCTCAAGACCGGCCCTTATGCGGACACGGCTCTTGCAAAAACCTTTGATGAGATCCGCAAATCGCGTGATCCCTTTTTTGTTTACATTTCGGATGTTGAGCACTACAAGGCCAGCTTCGGTGAGCCAGCGTTTTTCATTGGCTCCACCGTTTTTGATGGCGATCAATTTATCGGTGCCCTGATCTATCAGCTGAATCCTGAGGCGATCGATCGGGTGATGACCGATAACAAGAAGTGGGAGCAGCAGGGGCTGGGGAAAACAGGGGAGTCCTTCCTTGTGGCCCAGGATTTCAAGTTCCGCTCCTCCCCCAGGGCATTTCTTGAAAATCCAGGTCAGTACTTCCAAACCATTCGTTCTCAAGGAGTTTCGCAAGAGAAGATTGATTGGATCAAGAGGACCAATACTCCGGTGTTGATCCAGGAGGTGAAAACCGAGGGGGCAAAGCGGGCTCTCGCAGGCCAGACCGGTGAGGCTGAGGAGCTCGATTACCGCGGCAAGCGTGTGTTGAAGTCCTATCAGCCGATCAAGATTGGCAATTTTGAGTGGGGCTTGGTGGCCAAGATTGATAAGGCTGAAGCGCTGCAGGGGGTGCGGCAGTTGCGGGATGCCCTGCTGCTGCTGACGGCCATCCTCATTCCGCTGCTCACCTTGCTCTCCCTGGGCCTTGCCCGAAGTTTCATTGATCCCATTCGGAGGTTGATCGCTGCCACCAAGGCCATCGCCTCCGGCGACAGTTCTGTTCAGGTGAAGTTGGATTCCGAGGATGAGTTTGGCGAGCTTTCCAGCTCCTTCAACAACATGGCCAACACCCTTCAGAAGCGAGAAGAGGCGATCAGCTCCCAACTCAAGGAGAACGATCGCCTACTGCTCAACATCCTGCCGGCCCGCACAGCTGAACGGCTGAAGCAAGGGGAGCTATCCATCACGGAGCAATACCCCAGCGTGACCGTGCTCTATGCCGATCTGGAGGGCTTCCAGACCCTGACCGGCGAACTGACGCCCGAGCAGGCCATTGAAGTGCTCAACGAACTGGTGGGCGCATTTGACGATGCGGCTGAGCGCTTTGGGGTGGAAAAGCTTCGCAGCACGGGCTCCAATTACTTGGCGGTATGCGGGCTATCCGTGCCTCGAGTGGATGACGAGAAGCGCACGGTGGAACTGGCCTTGCAGATGATCCAGGTGGTGGAGCGCCTCAGCGCCAAGCACCAGGTGCACCTCAGCCTGGATATCGGCATCCATACCGGCGCCCTGGCGGCCGGCGTGGTGGGCCGCGGAAAGTTTTACTACGACGTGTGGGGCGACACCATGACCATCGCCCGGGCCATCCACCTCTCGCCAAAGCAGAACGTGATCCAGGTGACCGAGCCTGTGATGCGTGCCCTGGAAGGTCTTTATGGTTTCGAACCGCTGGCCCCTGTGGCGGTGAAGGGAGAGGGCTCCATCCCGATCTGGGAACTCACCCGTCACCAGCCGGCCATCGCATCCGCTTCAGCAGAGCCCGAGGCATGAGCAACCCAGCCTTCGTCGTCACTTCGCCGACCGCCTTCCTAACGCTCCTCACCGCTGCACCCGCTGCGCCTGCAGCTCCCCCGTCTCCTGGTCCGCAGCCTCTCCCCTCGCTCACCACTTCCGCGGCCTCTGTCCTGGGCCATTTGAACCCCGTTTGGGCCGTTGTTCTGGCCGTGGGTTTCCCCCTGTTGATGCTGCTTCTGGGGGAAGGGCTCCGCTGGCTGGAGCGCCACCAGCCTGCATTTGGAGCACCCCTGGCCATCCTGCGCAACTGGATGCTGCCGGCCCTGGCTGCCTATTTGATTCTGGTGGAGGTGCTGGCCCGGCCTCGCTTGGCGGTGGGGGTGCGGATCAGCGAGACCCTGGTGTGGATCACCCTGATCCTGGCTGCCCTCTCCCTGCTCAATGTGATCCTCTTCGAGGGGGCTCCTCAGGGCAGCTGGCAGGCCAAGGTGCCAAAGCTGTTCCGCGATCTCGGCCGCTTCCTGCTGGTGCTGATCGGCTCAGCCATCGTGCTCTCCAGCGTGTGGGGTGCGGATCTGGGCGGCTTCCTTACCGCTTTGGGGGTGGGTTCGCTGGTGCTTGGCCTGGCCCTGCAGGACAGCCTTGGCAACATCTTCTCTGGAGTGGCCCTGCTGTTTGAGCAGCCGGTCGGCATGGGCGACTGGATCCAGATCGGCGACAGCCTCGGCAAGGTGGTGGAGGTGAACTGGCGGGCCGTGCATCTTCAGACCATGAATGATGATCTGATGGTGATCCCCAACTCCGAATTATCCAAGGGTCAGTTCACCAATTTCAGCCGGCCTACCTCACTGCATCGTCTCGAGATTCCTGTCTCCTTTTCCTACGACGATCCCCCCAACCGGGTGCGGAAGATTCTGGTTGATGCAGCCTTGGATATCCCCCATGTGTTGGCTTCTCCTCCTCCCAATGTGGTGGTGCAAAACTATGGAGATTTTGCCATTACCTATCTGATTCAGATCTTCGCACCTGATTTCAACACCGGTGAGAATATCCGCGATGAGATGAACCTGCGCCTTTGGTATCTGGCCCAGCGCCACAGCCTCACCATGCCCTACCCGGTGCAGCAGGAGATCCCCTATCTCGCTGCAGCGGCCACGCCCCTCCAGCAGCGCCAGTCCTGCCTGAGTTTGCTTCAACAGACCCCTGGTTTTGCAGCCCTTTCAAAGGGACGACTAGAGCAGATGCTGGCGCGATGCGAGTTCCGTTCGTACGCCACCCATGAAGTGGTTCTCGAGCGCCATGATGCCCTCGATGGGCTCTACCTGATCGTGGCTGGTGAGGCAGAACTCCTCATTCCAGACCACATGGGTAACCCATGCAGCTTGGGAGTCTTGCTGCAGGGTGAATGCTTCGGAGAGAAAAGCACTCTTCTCCATGGCCGCATCTCAGACACCATCGTGCAAGCCTGCGATGACCTGGAGGTGCTCTTGATTCCGGTGGAGGAACTCCAATATCTGTTGCTGGAATCCCCTCGTCTCGCTTCCGACCTCACTGAGGTGATGGAGATCCGTCGCCGTGCTCTCCAGGATGCGGGCTACGACTCCGTTGATGGGCTGGGAATCCCATTGGCTGGGCGCAGCTAGGTTCCCCTCAAATGAGCGGGATGTCTGCGCGAAACAGGGCTGAATAAACCCAAAAAAGCCCCGGAGCTATCCGGGGCTGGGGACAAGCTTGATTGGCTCAGCAGAGCAATCAGCCCAGGCCGATCTGGGACAGGATGCCCTGGCCGGTGAGCACTTCGGTGGCAAGGCCGATCACGAAGCCGAGCATGGCCAGACGGCCATTCCAGGTTTCAGCGAAAGTAACGAATCCGAAGCGGGGAGTGGGGTCAGCCATGGGGTTGGTTGAGAAACATTGCGATCACTGTAACGGACTATGAAGGGTTTGAGGTGGGGGTGCCCGTACCTGTGGGGGTATCGGGGGCAACAGCCACCAGCGGCTGTGCAGGGGTGGGTGGGCCAGGTGACGGAGCGGCCGGGTGGGTGGAGCTGGCCCCCCTGGCTTCGTTAGACCAGAGAGATCGCCGAGGCAGGAAGCGCCCCCACGGGACACCTGCTGTTTCATCCGGCGACGGGCGTCCTTACCGGGCGCCCCCAACCCTTTTCGAGCCCTCAGGTTTAAAGCGCTCCGGGCTCCACCGCTTCTTCCAGGGATGGTCCGAAGGACCTGCCCCCCGCAGCTGGTGCAAACGTTGCCCGGGTCCCTGGGATTGGTTCCAACCAGGCGGTCACCGTTTCGCCCGCGCGCAGCACCGGGAGGGGAGCAGGCCCCACCATGCTCACAGGCCGTGGCTCGGGCACGGCATACACAAGCCAGATCCGTTGGCCTGTTCCGATCTGACCGGTCATGGGTTGGCGGATCACCTTCAGAACCCGGGCCTGAACGTGCAGGTCCCCTGCGTGAGCGGCCTCCTTTTCCACCGCCATTTGCAGCACCACGGGCGCCTGGCGTTGCTGCTCCCCATAGACCCAGGGAGGCAGCTCAGCGCTGGCCTCCGTCGGGCCAAGTGCGGTCAGCAGGGCCCCGCCGCTCAGCACGGCAAAAGTGCCGAGAAGGGCCCAGGGAACAGGTCGCATGGAAACGTTGCGGCAGATCAGCATCCCCATCCTCCAGGCCCGTTCAGAGCCCGACGCGCCGTCGCCCCCAGGCCATGCCGACTCCATAGCCCACCAGGGGCACCAGCAGCCAGGGCTTGCTGAAGAGCAACAACACCCCCACGGCCCCCACGATCCAGGGGCTGAGGAGCAACATGGCGAAGGCCAGTTGGCTGCTCTGGGAACGGCGGGCCAGAGCGCCCGAGCGCTGCACCAGCTGGGGCACCCCCTTCCCGAGGCCATAGCCCAGGAGGGCGGAGAGGGCTGTCAAGAGCAGGGTCCCCATGGGGAAAGATGGTGGCAAGGCCCCATCCAACCAGCAGAGCCCCCACATGGGCAGCGGCGCCCCTGGCGAGATTGCCCAACCCCTACCCCCCCTCCACCAGCGACACCGGCCTTCCGTCGGCCATCAGACCAGGAGCACCAGGCTGAGGGCCATGACGGCCATACCCACCATCAGGCTGCTGATCGCCAGATGGTGATCGCCATATTCCCGGGCGGCGGGTAGCAATTCATCGAGCGACACGTAGACCATCACCCCAGCGACACCGGCAAACACCAGTCCAAAGACCAGGGGGTTGGGGAAAGAGCGAAACAGCAGATAGCCCAGCAAGCCCCCCACCGGCTCGGCCAACCCAGAAAGAAACGACACCCAGAAGGCCGTGCGGCGGCTTTGGGTGGCGTAGTACACCGGGGCGGAGACGGCCAATCCCTCGGGAATGTTGTGGATGGCGATGGCCACCGCGATGCTCAGCCCCAAACGGGGATTGGACAGGGCTCCAAGGAAGGTGGCCAGGCCCTCGGGGAAATTGTGGATGGCGATCGCCAGGGCGGTGAAGAGCCCCATCCGCAGCAGGCGGCGGCGATGATTCGGGGTCTCCGGAAGCCCATCCTGGCTGGTGCCTGGGCCCCCATCGGTCGGGCTCACCTGCACGAAGACTTCGCTGGGGTCGTGCACCGGCAGCCGACTATCCACCAGAGCCATGGCCGCCATCCCGGCGAAAAAGGCCAGCACCGCGGCCCCGTAGCCCCCGCGCTGCCCCAGGAGGGGGGTGAGCACCAGCCGCGCCTTGGGAAGGATTTCCACCAGCGACACGTACACCATGGCTCCGGCGGAAAAGCCGAGGGAGAGGGTGAGGAACGTGCGGTTGTTCCGGCTGGACCCCAGGCCGATCAGGCTGCCGATGCCGGTGGAGAGTCCGGCCAGCAAGGTGAGGCCAAGGGCCCATTCGCTGTTGCCGGCGACGGGGTTGGGCAAGAGAAAAGAAAGGGGTGAGAAGAATCATCCCCCAGGGCTTGGACGGATCCACTCCTGCGCCTGCTCAGCGGCTGAGAGTCCGGCCTCGATGGCCCCTTCGAAATAGCCCGGCCAGCGCAGGGCCGCCTCCGTGCCGGCCCAGATCACGCGCCCATGGGGTTCCTGCCAGATCGATCCGTAGGTCTGCCAGGCCCCCGGGATCAGGAAGCTGGTGAAAGCCCCCCGACTCCAGGGTTCCATGTTCCAGTTCTTGAGGATCAGCTGGCTGGGTTGGGCCGCCCTGGGCCCCAGGTAGGCGGCCAGATCCGCCCGCACCATGGCCTCCTGCACCTCGCCCGGTTGCCCCTGCCACTGCACCGCCTGCTCAGCGGCGATGAATCCGGCCAGAATCCCCGGCCGGCCCCCGGGGGGGGAGGAATCGGCGATCAGCTCGAGGGTGGGAAGGGTGCCGATGCCCAGGCCGCTGAGGCCGTCCTCGCGCCAGAAGGCCTCCGGATAGATCGCCAAGACCTTCACCATCGCCCCCATGGGGGAGCGGTGCAGCAACCCCGTCCAGCCCGCCGGCAGCTGGGGGCTGAAGTGAATGCCCAACCGCAGGGGCGGAGGGAGGGCCACCACCACCGCCCTGGCCTCCAGGCTGTCGGCGTCGTGGTGCACCCGCACCCCCGCTCCCGTGTCCTCGATGGCCCTCACCGGAGCTCCCAGCTGGAGGCAGGGGACGAGCTCCGCGGCCAGCCGTTGGGCCACCTGGCCCATGCCTCCCTCCACCAGCCAGGTTTCCGGGGCCTCGTGCTGGGGAGCCACGGCCTGGGTCCAGGCCAGGTGGAGCATGGAGCTTTCCCAGGGCTCAAATCCACCCGATCCCCCCACCCTGGTGAGCCAGCTGAAGGGGTAACGCGCCAGGGGACTGGCTCGTCGCCGGCTCAGCCAGGAAGCGATGGTGGTGCGATCCAGCTGCAGGGCTCCCGGGGCGGTCCAGGGAGCGGCGGCGGGCACCTGCGCCACCAGATGGCGAAACTCCCGCTGCAGCTGGAGGGTCTGAACGATCTGCTCCGTGGGCAGGGGCAGGGCATCCGCACGGAAGCCCACCACGCTGGTGCTGAAATCCAGATCCGACTCCAGTCCCGCTCGGTGGGCCTCCCCCTGCCAATGGAAGATTCCATCCCCCTCGTAGAAGGACGGAAAGCGCTGGAGGTGGAGTTCTGCCAACAGGGCGGCCAGCCGGTGATGGGTGCGTCCGCCCCACTGGCCCCCCAGATCCACCACTGCCCCACAGGCCGTGTTGAGGCTCTGCAGCCGTCCTCCAATCCGGTCGCGGGCCTCCAGAACCCTCACCGCATGCCCGGAGCGCTGCAAGGCGCGGGCGCAGATCAGGCCAGAGAGCCCCGCACCCACCACCACCACATCCACTGAGGCCATGATCTGTCGCTCAGGGAGGTCGCACTGCTGCCCCATCTTCCCCGTTGTCAGCCAGGGGCACAACACAAGAACGCCTTGCTAAACCTGGGCGGTGCCTCCCCGCTGCGTTGACGCTCTCTCCAGGCCCCGCCAGCGACCGAGCCAGCCATCGGCCCGATGGAAGACGGGAGGAAGCGCAGGAGCCCCTGATCGCCCTCGAAGGGGTGAGCCGGCGCTACGGAGTCCTCACCGCCTTGCACAACCTGCATCTCACCATCGCCCCAGGGGAATTCTTTTCCCTGGTGGGAGCCTCCGGATGCGGCAAAACCACCACCTTGCGGCTCATTGCCGGTTTCGACCAGCCCCAGGAGGGCCGGATCCTTCTCCAGGGCCGTGATCTCACTGGCGCACCGCCCCATCGGCGGCCGGTGAATCTGGTGTTTCAGAACTACGCCCTCTTCCCCCACCTCAACGTGTGTTGGTGGTGAGTGCGGGCTTGCTGGCCCTGGGATTGCGGCGCCCATCCTCCAGGTGAGCCGGGATCTGGCGGGCCCCATTAGCCTCGCGTTCTGCCAGCTCCCCAGCTCTGGCCTCCCTCTCCGATTGCCTTTGCCCGATGTCCAGCCAGTGGCACAACTTCCAGCAGAACCTCGGCGAGTGGCGTGGGTCCTTCGCCACCCTGGACGCTGCGGGTCAGATGCTGGAGGTGTCTCCTTCGATCCTCACCCTGGAGGCTGGCGAGGAGGGGCGTTTGGTGCGGTTCGGGTTGCGGCGCTGGCCATCGACCACCCCAGTGGCACCCGGCGGTGGCCCCGGGGCGGAAGCGGCCCCCCCCACCCGCGACATCCAGCAGGACTACCGGAGCCTGGGGCGGCAGGTGGTGTTCTTTGCACCGGGCACGTTCTGCAAAGGATCCCTCCAGGTGGCTCCCAACACGGCGTTTGGTGGGGAATTTGGCTTCATCGGTGCGGATCGGCGCCACCGCCTGGTGGTGCTCTACAGCGAACCAGGCTGCTTTGATCACCTGGTGTTGATCCGCGAGTTCCGTGCGGGCAGCGGCGCCCAGGAGTTTCCGGCTACCACCCTGGAGCAGCTGGCCGGGAGCTGGGAGGGGGAGGAATCCACCATCAGCGCCGATTGGCCAGAGCCCGAGGTGAGGCCCTGTCAGCTGGAGCTCGCGCCCGCCGAGCTGCAGGAGTTGCGGCTCCTCCCCGATGGCGGGTTCTGCCGTCTTCCCGCCCAGGTGAGCCACCGGGAGGCCTTCACCGTGGAGGGAGGCTGGCTCACCGCTCCAGACAGGATGGAGCGCTTGATCCGCCGGTATGACGCCACGGGGGCGTGGCAATCGGCTACCCATCAGATGTTTACCCGCAGGGCGTTCTGAGAAAAGAGTGGGTGCGCCCTTGATTTCGTTTATTGTGACGCCACAAATAAGCCCGTTAGTACCATAAAGGGTACGGTATGCGCAAACACACTCGTAAAGTGCAAAAGAAGCTTCGTTATCCCTGCATGTGTGATCGGGACGGGGTGAGAATGGCGCAATGAAGTCTCAACCATTTGTTTCCATTATTATCCCCACCTATAATGGTGGGTCCTTGATCGAGGAAACCCTCTCCAGCTGTTTGAAGATCAGAGGGGTTTCCCTTGAGATTATTGTTATTGACGATGGGTCCACCGATGGAACACCTGAGCGTCTGGTCCAGCGTTTTCCCTCCATCCGGTTATATCCTCTTATGACCAATAGTGGATCGGGTTCTGCGGGGAGAAATGCGGGATTGTCCCTGGCCAGGGGCCATTATGTGAAATTCCTGGACCATGACGATCTGATTCAGCCCCGCGGCTTCAAGGCGGAGTGTGAGGAGGCCATGCGAACGGATGCCGATATCGTGATGTCTCGGTGGGGTGTGGTTTCTATCGACCAAGAGGGCCGTTTTCTGAGGGATACCCAACGGGTGTTGACCCCCCCTGATCCAGAGCGCCTGCCGGAAGCCATTTTGCAGGGGGAATCCATGCCCTACACAGCAGCAGCCCTTTACAAACGCAGTTTCATTGCTGATGAACTCTGGGATGCCAATGTCTCCATCATTGACGACTACGACTGGTTTTGTCGGCTGGCCTTGAAGGGGGGGCAAACGATCAAGACCGATACCATCTCCTACTTCTGGCGCCTCCACCCCAACTCCATTCAAGGTCGCAGTCATGGGGAGGCCACCATCTACGAACGGCTGACGTTTGCCCGTTGCCGCGTGTACGAAAAAATCGAACACCATCTGGCGAGCCTCGGCCAACTCAGTCCGTCCCGCCGTCAGCTCCTGGTGCGGCGGTATTACGACTGCCTCCGTTGTTATTGCCCCAATGACCGGGAGCTGTTGGCGCGCATGCAACGCCTCGACCCCACTTTTGTTGTGGATGCCACTTGTGAACCGGATCCCAGAGCCCTCTGGCTGATCCACCAGATTGGGTTGCCCTCCTTCCTCGTTTTGTATGGCTACACCAGACGACTCGGTGGAGCCGTGAAGGGGTTGCGCCGCCGGCTGGAGCAGCTCAGGCCAGCAGGGGCCACCAGCGGAAGGCCAGCATCTGCAGGGCGTTGACGCTCCAGAGCACCAGTTCCAGCACGAGCCAGCGCCGCAACCAGGCGGGCCTTGAGGCCAGGGGCCAGAGCAGCTTGAGCTGCCAGAGCCGGATCAGGGTGAAGACCATGCCCACCAGCACCCCCAGCCCCTTCCCCCCGGCCCGGGTGACCAGCCCTTCCGTCAGGATCTGCCCGGCAAGCAGCGCCAGGTAGGGATCGAGCACCCGGGACGTTTCGGGCCGCTCCCGATGGAGCCACCGCAGCACCAAGGGCACCAGGGCCCCCAGCAGGATGAACAGGAGGAAATACCAGGCGGGGAGAGGCCGGGCGGCCATCTCCGCGGCCAAGCCCCTCTCCAGTGGGGTCAACATGCCGCCCAGCGCCGCCAAGGACAACACGGTGGCGAGCCCTGCCGAGATCCCCACCCCTCCCCGCTTCGCCAGGAGCCAGCGGCTGGCGGCGTGGGCTGAAGGGGTCATGGCGGGGGGGCAACCAGCAGCTGACGGTAGGCCCAGGGCGCCGACGTAATCTGATCGGCCCCGCAGGCCTTTCCATGCATGCCGTGCCCCTGCAGCTAGCCCCTGGCAGCGATCTGCGTCGCAGCCTGGAGGAGTTTGCGATGGCCCGTGCGGCCTCAGGCTTCGTGCTGGGGGTGGTGGGCGATCTGTCCCGGGCGGCCTTCCAGTGTCCCGGCCAGCCCAGCCCCTCTGTGATCGAAGGGGATCTGGAGATCATCACCCTCAATGGCACCTTGGCCCCAGAGGGGGTTCACCTCCACCTGAGCCTCTCCGATGGAGCCTGCCAGGTGTGGGGAGGGCACCTGGAGCACGGCACCCTGGTGCGGAAGGGGGCCCAGCTGCTCGTGGGCGTCTTTGCTGAATCGGCAGAGGCCATGCCCACGGCCACCCCTCATGAGGTGGAAATCGCCGTGCTCAGCGGCTGTCCCTACTCGGCCCGGGCCCAGCGCCTGTTGCGCACCCTCGGCATTCCCCACCAGGTGCAGGTGGTGCGGTCCCCTGAAGCAAAAGCCGCCATCGCCCAGCGCAGTGGCCGGCCCACCCTCCCCCAAGTGTTCATCGATGGCCAGGCCATCGGCGGCTATGACGCCCTCGCCGAGCTCCACGGGCAGGGCGCTCTGGAGGCCTTGCGCGTTTTCTGAATTCCCCTGGCCCACCGGTCCACGGCCTCCAGCTGTGGCTAAGACAAAGGAAGGTGCAGGGTTGGCGTGCGAAGCGAAGCTCCCGACAGCCAGCGCATCAGCCAGATCGTGCGCCACCAGGGCGGCCGGCCCGAGGCCCTCATTGAGGTGCTGCATCAGGTGCAGGAGCTTCACGGCTATCTGCCCCGGACGGCTCTGGAAGCCGTGGCCCGGCAGTTGCGCTTGCCCCTGAGCCGGGTACAGGGGGTGGCCACTTTTTATCACCTCTTCAGATTGGTGCCCCCCGCACCTCACACCTGCGCGGTGTGCCTGGGCACGGCCTGTTACGTGCACGGCGGCGCCGATCTGGCCCGGGAGCTGGAAACACGGCTGGCCGTGCGCCTGGATGCTCCGGCGGGCAATGGCACCTGGGCCCTGCAGCAGGTGAGTTGTCTGGGGGCCTGCGGCCAGGCGCCGGTGCTGGAGGTGGATGGTGCGATGGTGAACCGGCTGGCGGTGGGAGATCCCGAGCGCCTGGCCCAGCAGCTGGAGCAGGCCGGTGTGCCGATCGCTTCCGGAGGGGCCCTGTGACGACTCACCGGGCCCGCCTTCGCTGCTGCGATGCCAGCGGTTGCCGGAGTGTGGGCAGCAGCACCCTGCTGCAGGCGCTGGAAGGGGCCAGGGAGGATCTGGGCCTCACCCCGGAGGATGTGACCATCCAGCCCGTGGGCTGCCTGAGATGGTGTGGACAGGGCCCCCTGGTGGCCGCGGAGGGGGCCGACGGGGCTGTGGCCCTCTACGGACAGGTGACCCCCGAACTGGCGGCCCCCTTGCTCCAGCAGCTGGTGTCCCACGCCTCCACGGCCCCTTCCTCCCTGGCGACCCACTGGATCGATCCAGCCCATCCCTTTCTGGCCTTGCAGAAGGCCGTGGTGCTGGAGGGATGCGGTCTGATCAACCCGGATTCCATTGCGGAGGCCCTGGCGGCGGGCACCTATGCCCAGTTCCGGCGCTGCCTGCTGGAGTGCACTCCGGAGGAGGTGCGGGAGCAGGTGAAGCGCAGCGGCCTGCGGGGCCGGGGCGGTGGCGGCTATCCCACCGGCCTGAAATGGGACACGGTGGCGCTCCAGCCCCCGGGTCGTCGCTTTGTGGTGTGCAACGCCGATGAAGGCGATCCCGGCGCCTTCATGGACCGCAGTGTGCTGGAGGGCGATCCCCATCGCCTGCTGGAAGGGCTGGCCATTGCCGCCTTCGCCGTGGGGGCCAGCCAGGGCTACGTGTATGTGCGGGCGGAATATCCCCTGGCGATCGAGCGGGTGCGGCGCGCGATCCGCCAGGCCCGGCAGGAAGGTCTTCTCGGAGAGGCGATCGCGGGGTCGTCCTTTTCCCTGAACCTCGAGGTGCGGGTGGGCGCGGGGGCCTATGTGTGCGGGGAGGAGACGGCGCTGCTCCATTCCATTGAGGGCCAGCGGGGCATCCCCCGTACCCGTCCGCCCTATCCGGCCCAATCGGGGCTGTGGGGGGCCCCCACCCTGATCAACAACGTGGAAACCCTCGCCGCTCTTCCGGCCATCCTGCGGGAGGGGGGCGCCTGGTTTGCGGCGATGGGCACGGAGAGAAGCAAGGGCACCAAGGTGTTTTCCCTCTCCGGTGCCGTGGCCAACCCTGGCCTGGTGGAGGTGCCGATGGGCACCTCCCTGCGCACCGTGGTGGACACCATGGGGGGTGGGGTGCCGGATGGCTCCCCCATCAAGGCGGTGCAGACCGGCGGACCCTCCGGTGGCTGCATTCCCGCGGCCCTGCTGGACACCCCCGTGGATTACGAGAGCCTGCTGGAGCTGGGCTCGATGATGGGCTCCGGGGGGTTGGTGGTGATGGGGGAATCCACGTCGATGCCGGGGGTGGCCCAGCATTTCATGCGTTTCAGCGTGAACGAGAGCTGCGGCAAGTGCGTGCCCTGCCGGGCCGGCACCGTGCAGCTGTTGCATCTGCTTGATCGCTTTGCCAGCCGCCAGGCCACTCCGGCGGATCTGGAACAGTTGGAAGAGCTTTGCCAGATGGTGAAGGCCACGAGCCTCTGCGGCCTGGGCCAAGCGGCCCCCAATCCCGTGCTGAGTACCCTGCGCCATTTTCGACAGGAGTACGAAGCCGCCTGCGGGGAGGTCCCGCCATGAGCGTGCTCACCCTCCACATCGATGGCCAGCCGGTGGCGGTTCCCGAGGGATCCACCCTGCTGGAGGCCTGCCGGGCTGCCGGTGTGGCCGTGCCGGTGTTGTGTCATCTCGATGGCCTCAGTCCGGTGGCCGCCTGCCGCCTCTGCCTGGTGGAGGTGGAGGGCTTGGCCCGTCCCCAGCCGGCCTGCGCCACGGCGGCCACGGAGGGCCTGGTGGTGCGCAGCCACACCCCCCAGCTGGGCGCCTTCCGCCGGATGGCGGTGGAGCTCTTCTTCGCCGAAGGCAACCATGTATGCGCCTTCTGTGTGGCCAACGGCTCCTGTGAGCTCCAGGATGTGGCTGTGCAGGTGGGCATGGACCACTCCCGCTTCCCCTATCAATATCCGCAGCGGTCGGTGGATGCGTCCCATCCACTCTTCAGCCTCGACCACAATCGCTGCATCCTCTGCACCCGCTGCGTGCGGGTGTGCGACGAGATCGAGGGGGCCCACGTGTGGGATGTGGCCAGCCGCGGCTCCCATTGCCACATCATTGCTGGGCTTGATCAGCCCTGGGGGGAGGTGGACGCCTGCACCTCCTGCGGCAAGTGCGTGGAGGTCTGTCCCACCGGCGCCCTCTTCCACAAGGACGACTGCACGGCCGAAAAGCACCCCCACCGGGATGGGCCCGCCACCCTGCGTGCGGCCCGGGAGCAGCACGAATGGCACAACCCATGACCCTGCCCCGCTTGCGGTTTGCCACGGTCTGGCTGGCGGGGTGCTCGGGGTGCCACATGTCGTTTCTGGATCTCGACGAGTTTCTCTTTGATCTCGCCGAACGGGTGGAGGTGGTGTATTCGCCGGTGGCCTCCGATGCCAAGACCTATCCGGAAGGGGTGGATCTGGTGCTGGTGGAGGGGGCGGTGGCCAATGCCGATAATCTGACCCTGGCCCGCCAGGTGCGGGCGCGGAGCCGCTGGGTGGTGTCGTTCGGCGACTGTGCGGTGAGCGCGAATGTGCCCGGGATGCGCAACCTGCTCGATGGAACGGACGCGGTGTTGCGTCGAGGTTATGTAGAGCTCGCGGATCAGGGCGCCCAGTTGCCCTTCGCCCCAGGCATCGTGCCGGAGCTGCTGGAGCAGGTTTTGCCCCTCCATGAGGTGATTGCGGTGGATCTCTGGCTGCCGGGGTGTCCCCCCTCCGCCGAGCGGATCAAGGAGGCCCTGCTCCCCTTGCTGGCCGGCGAGCTGCCCCGGCTGGAGGGCCCCGACATGCTGCGTTTCGGATGACTCCCCCATGAGCCGCACCGTTCTGATCGACCCGGTGACCCGCATCGAGGGCCACGCCAAGATCACCCTGCACCTCGACGACGCGGGTCGGCTCTGCGACACCCGCTTCCACGTTGTCGAGTATCGGGGCTTTGAGAAATTTTGCGAGGGGCGCCCCTTCTCCGAAATGGCGGGGATCACGGCCCGCATCTGCGGCATCTGCCCGGTGAGCCACCTGCTCTGCGCCGCCAAGACCGGCGACAAGCTGTTGGCGGTGCAGGTGCCTCCGGCGGCCCGCAAACTGCGGCGCCTGCTGAATCTGGCCCAGCTCACCCAGAGCCATGCCCTTTCTTTTTTTCATCTGAGCAGCCCGGATTTCCTGCTCGGTTGGGAGAGCGATCCGGCCCGCCGCAATGTGTTCGGCCTGATGGCCGCCGATCCGGAGCTGGCCCGCTCCGGCATCCGCCTGCGCCAGTTCGGCCAGCAGATCATCGAGCTGCTCGGCGGGCGCAAAATCCATGCGGCCTGGGCCGTGCCCGGCGGGGTTCGCACCCCGCTCGCGGGCGACGCCCGCGAATGGATCCTCTCCCGACTGCCCGAGGCCAGGCAGACCGCCGCGGCGGCCCTTGCCCTCTTCAAAGCCCTTCTGGATGGGCCCCTGGCGCGGGAGCAGGCGGTGTTTGGCCACTTTCCCAGCCTCTTCATGGCTCTGGTGACGCCCGATGGGCTCTGGGAGCACATCGAGGGGAAGATCCGCTTCCGCGGTCCCGATGGAGCACTAGTAGCCGATGGCCTCTTGGAGGACGACTACGCCAGCTTCCTGGGGGAAGCCGTGGAGCCTTGGAGCTATTTGAAATTCCCCTACTACAAACCCTTGGGCTATCCCAATGGCATCTATCGGGTGGGCCCCCTGGCCCGCCTCAATGTGTGCGACTCCATCGGCACCCCCTGGGCCGACCAGGAACTCGCGGAATTCCGCCAGCGGGCCGGTCGGGTGGCCCTTTCCAGCTTTGGTTACCACCACGCCCGGCTGGTGGAGATCGTGGCCTGCCTGGAGGCGATCGAGCAGCTGGTGGCCGATCCGGAGCTGGCCACGGGGCGGGTGCGGGCCCGGGCAAGCCTTAACGCCCAGGAGGCCGTAGGGGTGAGCGAGGCGCCACGGGGCACCCTGTTTCACCACTACCGGGTGGATGGCCAGGGGTTGATCACCCGGGTGAATCTGATCATCGCCACGGGCCAGAACAACCTGGCCATGAACCGCACCGTGCACCAGATCGCCCAGGAGTTTCTCCCAGATCCGGTGCCGGCCGATGCCCAGATCCCCGAGGCCATCCTCAACCGGATTGAGGCGGGCATCCGCTGCTTTGATCCGTGTCTGTCCTGCTCCACCCATGCGGCCGGCCAGATGCCGCTGCAGGTGCAGCTGCTGGCAGCCGACGGGCAGGTGCTGGCGGAGCGGCGCCGCTGATGAAAGCCAGGCCCGTTCTGCTGATCGGCATCGGCAATCCCCTGCGGGGGGACGACGGGGTGGGGGCCGTGTTGGTGGAGGAGCTGGCCGAGGAGCTGGGGGGCTGGAGCACCCCCTGTGCCGAGCTGAGGGTTGTGCACCAGCTCACCCCCGAGCTGGCCTGCACGGTGGCCGGGGTCCAACGGGTGCTTTTCTTGGACGCCTGCGTGTCGGCCCGCACGGGGGCGCCCTGGCTGGACTCTCTCCGGCCCGAGGCCTTTGCGGGAGGCGCTACGGACGGCCTGGACCCGCACCAGCTCCAGCCCACCCCCCTGCTGGCCCTGGCCCATATCCTCTACGGCTGGCGGGGCGAGGGCGCCTTGTTGCGTCTGCCCGCCGTTGCCTTTCCCCATGGCACGGGGCTCTCGGCATCCCTTCTGGAGGCCATGCCCGAGGCCCGGCGGCTGGTGCGGCGGTGGCTGCAGGGGTGATGATCGGAGTCCCTCGGGCGCCGGGCCGTGGCTGAGCATGCGCATGGCCATCACGGGTCCCATTCCCCTGGGGCTGGAGCGGGGCGGGCCTTTCGCTGGAGCATCTTGCTCAACAGTGGCCTGACGGCGCTCCAGTTGGTGATTGGCTTCGGTTTTGGGTCCCTGGCTCTGATCGGCGATGCCCTGCACAACCTCGGCGATGTGGTGGGTCTGGCCCTGGGGTGGGGGGCGGAGCGCCTGAGCCTGCGGCCAGCCCAGGGACGCTTCACCTACGGCTATGGGCGCAGCACCCACCTGGCTTCCCTGCTGAACGCCATGCTGATCTTCAGCGCCGGGATGGTGGTGGTGGTGGAGGCCATCCAACGGCTGTCTCATCCGGTGCCCCTGGCGACGGGACCGGTGGCCTGGGCCGCCGCCGCCGGCATCGCCATCAATCTCCTCTCCGCCCGACTCTTCGGCCACAACCACCACCACGACCTGAACCAGCGGGCGGCGGTGCTGCACCTGCTCACGGATGCGGCGGTGTCTGTGGCGGTGCTGGTGAGCGCCCTCCTGGTGGGGGTCACTGGATGGCTCTGGCTGGATCCGGCCACGGCCATCGGTGTGGGATTGGCGGTGATCGGTAGCGCCTGGGGTCTGCTCAAAGATGCCCTGGCCCTGAATCTTGATGCGGTGCCGAAGGGGATCAACCTGGCCCAGGTGGAGGCCGTGCTTCTGGGCCTGCCAGGGGTGGGGGCGGTGGACGACCTGCACGTCTGGGGTCTCAGCACCAGCCGGGCCGTCCTGACGGCCCACCTGCGCTGGGATGGCACTGGGCTCTCCCCTTCGGCGTTGCTTGCCCTGGCCGAGGAGCGCCTGGCGGCGATCGGGATCGGTAAAACTACCCTCCAGCTTGATCAACCGGAGTTGCCCTTGGATCCCACAGGGAGGTTGCCATGACAGGACTGGTTCCCCAGGGCTGGGCGGCCTTCGGCGCCAGTTTCACCGCGATCACCCTGGCGGAGCTGGGCGACAAGACCTTTTTCATGGCCTTGATCCTGGCGGCACGCCACCGGGCCCGGGATGTGTTTGTGGGGGCCTTTGCCGCCCTGGCGGCCGTCACCCTCCTCTCCCTGGCCCTGGGCTATGGACTGCGGGAACTGTTGCCCCAGGCCTTGGTGCCCTGGCTGGCCGCCCTGCTGTTTCTGGGCTTTGGCCTGAAACTCCTCTGGGAGGCCCAGGGCATGTCAGCGGATGGGGCCGGAGAGGAGGAGAGGGATGCGGAGGCCACCATCGACCAGGCTGAAGGACGGGGGGCCCCAGCGCGCACGGCCGGGGCGGTGATCTGGGAAGCCTTTGTGCTGGTGTTTCTGGCGGAGTTGGGCGATCGCACTCAGTTCACCACCATTTTTCTTGCGACGGCTCCTGCCTTCACCTTCGCCGGGCTGTTGGCGGGCACCCTGGCGGGCCATGGCCTGGTGACCGGGTTGGCGGTGGGGGCGGGCAAGTGGATCGGGGGCCGCTTGCGTGAACAACTGCTCTACCGCCTCAGCGGTGGGTTGTTCCTCGTGTTTGGCCTGGCGGCGCTACAACAGGCCCTGCGCTGAGGTTCGCTGCATGCCCCGCCCCTACCAACCGTCCCTGCTGCGTCTTCTCCATGGGGCGACGGCCCTGTTGGTGGCTGGGGCCTGGGCCACGGGCCTGATGGTTTACAGCCATTTTGATGGTCGCTGGGGCCGCCTGCCCGTGGCCTTCCCAGGGGAGTGGATTGATATCCACGGCACGGCTGGCGTGGTGCTCTGGCCGATCGCCCTGTTGTTCGTGCTCTATGCCCTGACCCTCGGTCGTGCCCGGCTCCGCCAACCGGCCAACGCCCTGGCCCTGGGAGCCCTGGTGCTGGCGGTGGGCAGCGGCAAGTTGATGGATGAAAGCTGGCTTCGCCAGGGCGACCTTGGTCAAGGGATCTACATGGTCCATCTGCTGGCCTGGCTGGCTGTACCCCTGGCCGTGGCCATGCATGTGGGATCGGTGCTGAGCAGGGGAGGGATGGTCCTGGCCCGGTCCATGGTGAGCCTGCAGGTGCGTGCGCAGGATCGGCCGGGGGATTGGCTGCATCAGCTCCGCCGCCACTTCACTCGATAGGCGGCTTGGATCCTGCCGCTGAAACCACAAGCTCAGTCAGATGGAGCCCTGTTTCAGGTGGCGTCGTTGGTGGTGATCTCGTGGTCCAGCAGATCTTGGGCGAGCATGAGCAGGGCGATTCCCATGAGCGCCATAGCCTCACCCCGCTGGCCATCCCCCGTGAGCTCCAGGGTGCGAGCGGTTTCCAGGTGCTGGGGCCAGGTCAATCGCATGCCACCCATTCGCCAAACATTGATAGTAGTGATACAAAAAACTAATCAATGGGCTGGCTTCATACTTCGAAATACTGACAGGAACGGGGGCGGGTAGCCGTCGCTACTGGGCCTTGGGGCCCCTGGTCTATCTTTAGATTTGTTAAATACTCTTGATAGAGGGCCCCATGGGTGACTCCGCAATACCTCCTGCGATGCCTCCTACGATGGAATTGTCGATCGGTCAGCAGTTCGAGATCGAGCGTTTCAGTCGGGCCATCGATGCCACCGCCGATCCCGAGGCCCTGAAGGCCATCGCCAAGCAGCTGCTCCAGGCCTGGCAAACCCAGAAGGCGGCGACCAACTGGGTGATCGGCCAGCAGCTGGGCACCACCTCCCAGTCTCTGTAGTTCCTCTGCCGTAGGCGCGTTCGGCTATAGTACAAGCGTACTGATTGGGTTCTATGGCTGTTTCCTCCCCTTATGCCGTTTTCAGGGCCGTAGACCTGGGCTGGCCGATGGCCGCCCCCAGCACTCCAGCGTCCCAGGTCTCTCCACTCTCGTTTCCGAGCCCGGATCCATCGCTCTCTCGGTCTGAGAAACAGCGGGCCTCCAACCCTCGAAGGCGATCGCCGCGTCACCCCATCGGCCAGCCTGCTTTGGCGTCTCGCTCACTTGCTTTGCAAGCACCGGGTCCCCTCTCCTTCGTTCAGGGCACGCTGTTTTCCACGGCCCTGCTGTCCTCCTGAGCCTGCTTGGCTCAATTCATGGGTTTTGTCTCCTTGACCCCGCCCACGAGCCGCTCCACAAGAATCTTCAACAGCAGCGACACCAGGCCCACCCCGCCGAGCACGAGGGCGGCGCCGTAGGCCAGTTCCGTGTCGTATTGCTTGTAGCTGTCCTCCACAAACAGGGGCAGGGTCTGGGTCTGGCCGGCGATGTTGCCGCTCACCACGGCCACGGCACCGAATTCTCCGAGGGCCCGGGCCGTGGTGAGCACCAAGCCATAGAGCACGGCCCAGCGCACCGTGGGCAGGGTCACCTTGCGAAACACCTGCCAGCTGGTGGCCCCAAGGGTGCGGGCGGCCTCCTCCTGATCCCAGCCCTCCTCCTCCAGCAACGGGATCACTTCCCTGGCCATGAATGGGAAGGTGACGATGATCGTGGCCAGGGCCATGGCAGGCCAGGAAAAGATGATCTTCCAACCCAGCAGGCCCAGCCCATCCTTCAGCAGGCCATGGGTGGGGCTGTAGAGCAACACCAGCATCAAGCCCACCACCACGGGGGAAATCGAAAACGGAAGATCGATCACGCTTAGCAACAGGGCCTTGCCGGGGAACTGGCGCCGGGCGATGGCAGTGGCGGCCGCCAGGCCGAAGATGGTGTTGGCCGGCACGGCGATGGCCGCCATCAGCAGGGTGAGCTTCACGGCGGAAATCAGCTCGGGAGATGTGAGGTTCTCCAGGAAGGGCCCCAGCCCCTTGGCGAAGGCACCCGCCACCACCTGCAGGGCCGGCAGCAGGATCAGGACGGCCACGTAGAGCCCGGCAATCAACGGCACCAGCACCGAGGCACTGGGCTTTGGCAAGGAGAGGATCTGTTGGCGAAGGCGGCGAGACGAAGCCATGGCAGGGCAAGCGGATCAAGAACAGGGGTGGGGTCAGCCGCCCACCATCGGATTGGCTTCCCAGTGGCGGCCCCACACCTGGAGACCATTGATCATCAGCAGGCTCAGCAGGGAAAAGCCGAGCATCACCATGCCGATCACGGTGGCGGAGGCGAAGTCGTATTCCTCCAGCTTCTGGATGATGAGGGTGGGCGTGATCAGATCCTGGAAGGGCACATTCGAGGAGATCATCACCACCGAGCCGTATTCCCCCACGGCTCGGCTATAGCCCTGGGCCACGCCGGAGAGGATGGCAGGCATCAGCTGGGGCAGCACCACCCGCTGCAGGGTCTGCCGGGGGGAGGCCCCCAGGCACCAGGCGGCCTCCTCCTGATCCTGTTCCATGGCCCGCAGCACGGGTTCCACGCTGCGCACCACAAAGGGAAGGGAGATGAACACCATGGCAATGGCAACCCCCAGCCAGGTGAACGACACCTTCAACCCGAAAAGGGCTTGCAGGGGGGCACCAAGCCAGCCATTGGTGCTGTAGAGCCCGGCAAGGGCCAGGCCCGCAACGGCGGTGGGCAGGGCAAAAGGAAGATCGATCAGGGCATCGAGGAGACGTTGCCCTGGGAAGCGGCAACGCACCAGGGCCCAGGCGATCACCACGCCGAAGACCCCATTCAGGAGGGCGGCCACCAGCGACAGCCCGAAGGTGATCCTGTAAGTGGCCAGGGCTTCCGGCGTGGTGGCCAGCTTGAAGAATTCCACGGGCCCTACGGCTAGGGCCTTGAGAGCCATGGCCCCCAGGGGAAGGAAGAGCACCAGAATCAGGTAGATCCAGGTGATGCGCCACGACCAGCTCAGCCGCAGCCACTGGGGCCAGACCAGGGGACTGACCCGGCGGGGAGCCGCGGCAGGAGGCTGGGGTGGGGACATGGGTTAAAGCTACGGTTTAACGATGGGAAAATAGTAGATCTTTGGCGGTGCCCTGTGCGGGAGATCGTCCCGATCCATGGGGCTGAGCTCGCCGTCACTGCTCCAGTGCAAGCTCCAGGGAGGGAGGGACTGGCTCATGGCAGGGGAGGAATGAGCAGGTCGTCCTCGCCGATGGGCAGCAACTGGCCATCGGCCCGGAAGCGGCTGAGAATCTTGGTCACCGTCACTCGGGTGAGGCCGCAGAGATCCGCCAGGCCCCGGTGGGTGAGGTTGAGCTCGCTCAGGGAGAGCCTGCAGCCGTGGCTGTTCACCTGGCCGAAAGATCGGCCGATCCACAGCAAGAGGTTGAGCAACCTGGCATCCGCCGAACGGATTCTTTGGATCACGGCCAGCTCGGCGAGCATCTGCCGTTCGCGCCGCAGGTGTTGCTCGATTTCCTCTGCCGAAGGTTCCAGGTGGTCGACCACCACTGTGGTGAGGCAATGGAGTTCCAGGGGCTGAAGGGGGGGATCTTCGCTGCTGATCACATCTCCAGGGCCCCAGAGCCCGAGGGTGATCGATTCCCCTTCCCAATCCCAGGTGAGGGAGCGCACATACCCTTCCACCACGCGCCAGCTCATGGCTTCAGGGAGCACGTCGTTGGGGTGGAGGGTGAGTCGCAATGGGCGCTTGTGGAGGCTGGCTGTCATGGCGTGGGGTGCAAATGGAACGGAGGTGGCAGGGGAGCGGGGAGGCCAACACGGGACATTCGTGGACAACAGACACAGGCGAAGAGGGCCATGGGGCAAAGGGGAGTGAGAACACATTCAGTATGACTTATTCCCGATTGGCTTTGTGGTATTCCAAGGCACCCCTGCCTGGCTTCAGATGAAAAACATCGGTTGGGCTTGCCGGTAGGCATCCCTTTCCTGCAGCAGATCCCGCAGGGTGAGCTGGGCCAGCACGGCGGCCCGGGCCCCATCGGCTCGTTGATCAAGGGCGCTCACCGCCTGGAATTCCGGGGTGTCGCGGGCCCCGCGCTCGTGGTCGGGCCGTCGATCCCCCTCCAGGCAGGCCACCACCTCGCTGATGCGGATTTCCTCTGGCGGCAGCCGCAGCTGGAAGCCCCCTCTGGGTCCGCGCAGGCTCTTGAGATAACCAGCCTTGCGCAGGCTGGTGAGCATCTGCTCGAGATAGCGCTCAGGGATGGCGTGCCGACTGGCGATCTCGTGGGTCTGGAGTAGTTGCCCGCTCCCGCTCGCCTCGGCCAGATCCATCAGGGCGATCAGGCCGTAATCCGTTTTGGCGCTGAACACCATGGCCTGCCGATGCATCCCTCGGACAGGATAAAACGGTTTCTCGATCGGAAACTGCCCTTCCATGTAATCTCAGGCACAGGCCTGCACCCAGCCACTCTGTAGTTTCTAATTGTTCCCTACCGGCAAACCGTGAAACCCTTTCCGACTGCTGTCTTCCATTCGCCCCGGCGTCTGTCGCTGGCGGCGTTGGGTCTCTCCTTGGTGAGCGCTGCCGCCGCAGCCCCCGTGCTTCTCCCCCTGGCCCAGGCCCAGCCCGCAGGGCCCCAGACCCTCACCCTGGTCTCCTACGCCGTCACCAAAACGGCTTATGACGAGATCACCAAGCGCTTCGCCGCGGAATGGAAGGCCAAAACCGGCCAAACCGTCACCTTCAAAGGGAGCTACGGCGGCTCCGGCTCCCAGACCCGAGCGGTGATCGATGGCCTGGAGGCCGATGTGGTGAACCTGGCGATGGCCGCCGATGTGAGCAAGATCGAGAAGGCCGGCCTGATCAAAGCCGGTTGGCAGAAAGAGTTGCCGAACAACTCCACTCCGGTGAACTCCACCGTGGTGGCCTTCGTGCGCCCGGGCAACCCCAAGAAGATCAACACCTGGCAAGACCTGGACAATAAAAACGTGGATGTGGTGACGGCCAATCCCAAAACCTCCGGTGGGGCCCGCTGGAATTTCCTCGCCCTCTGGGGCGCCATCACCCGCACCGGGGGGGATGAGGCCCGGGCCCGGAGCTTCATCACGGGCGTCTACAAGAACGCCGATGTGCTGCCCAAGGATGCACGCGAGGCCACCGACTTCTTCGTGAAGCGCAATCAGGGCGACGTGCTGCTCAACTGGGAAACCGAAGCCATCCTGGCCAAGCAGAAAGGCGAGTGGACCACCCCGTACAAGGTGTTCTCCCCCAACGTGCTCACCGAGCAGCCCGTGGCGGTGGTGGACAAGGTGGTGGACAAGCGCGGCACCCGCAAGGTGGCCGAGGCCTTCGCCCGCTACCTCTACACCCCCACAGCGCAGAGGATCTTTGTCGACAAGGGCTTTCGCCCCGTCACCCCTGAGGGCAAGGCCTATGCCCGCGGCAAGTTTCCCGCCGTCAAGTTCTTCAAGGTGGGCGACTTCGGCGGCTGGGGCGGCGTCGACCAGAAGTTCTTCGGCAAGGGCGGCGTCTGGGATCAGATCTTCGCCAAGAGCCGTTGAGCTTCTTGCGGTGCCGTTTTCGGGCGCCGCTTTTCCCAACCCCCCAAGGGGTTTCCTTTCCTCCTTCCTCCCATGGGCATCCGCGTCAGCGACGTCAGCAAAACCTTCGGCTCCCTCAAGGCCATCGATTCCCTCAGCCTGGATGTGGAGACGGGTTCCTTGGTGGCCCTGCTGGGGCCTTCCGGCTGCGGCAAGAGCACCCTGTTGCGCATGATCGCTGGACTGGAGAGCCTGGATGAGGGGAAGATCTACATCAATGGCGGCGATGCCACCGAGTTGCCGGTGCAGCGCCGCAACGTGGGCTTCGTGTTTCAGCACTTCGCCTTGTTCAAGCACCGCACCGTGCGCGACAACATCGGTTTCGGGCTGGAGCTGCGCGGGTTGAATGCGGCACGCATTCGCGAGCGGGTGGAGGAATTGCTTTCCCTGGTGCAGATGCAGGACTACGGCGACCGCTATCCCTCCCAACTCTCCGGCGGCCAGCGCCAGCGGGTGTCGCTGGCCCGAGCTCTGGCGGTGAAGCCCGATGTGCTGCTGCTCGATGAGCCCTTCAGCGCTCTTGATGCCAAGGTGCGCAAGGAGCTGCGGGCCTGGCTACGCAATCTGCACGAGCAGACCAACGTCACCACCGTGATCGTCACTCACGATCAGGAGGAGGCCATGGAGGTGGCCGACAAGATCGTGGTGATCAACGAGGGCCGCATCGAGCAGATCGGCACCGCAGAGGAGATCTACGACCATCCGGCGAGTCCCTTCGTGATGCAGTTTGTGGGCGAGGTGAATGTGCTCGAGCCATCCTTCCACCGAGCCGGTGATGGCGCCCCTCTCTTTGTGCGTCCCCACGAGCTGGAGCTGCTCGATGGCCCCCAGGAGGATTCCATCCCCGCCACCGTGCGCCGCCTCACCACCTTTGGCCGGGATTTCCAGGTGGAGCTGGAGCTGGAGGATGGTCAGCGGTTGGTGGCCCAGCTCAACCGCGACCAGGTGAAGGGCCGCCTGGAGCAGCTCGTCTCAGGCCTCCGCACCCACGTGGGGCTGCGGGGTGGACGGCAGTTCTAACCGGGGCTTTCACCCCGTGAATCGCCCGATCCCCGCGAGCACCACTCCGGCCGTTGCCGCAGCCCCAATCACCTGCAAAACGCTCCACCCCAGCCGCAGCTGCAGGACTAGGGCCAGGGCCACCACCAGGGCCGCCGCCGGGCTGAACGCACCGCCAGGCCAGAGCACCGGTCCAGCGAAAAAGAGGGCCAGGCTGGCGATCACCCCAACCACCACGGCCGTAATGGCACTCAATGGCCCGGCCAGGCGCAGATCATCCCGGCTGGCCTCCACCAGGGGAGCGCCGGCCAGGATGAAACCAAAGGAGGGGAGAAAGGTGAACCATACGGTCACCAGCACGGCCGCCAGGGCCAGGGGCCAGGGGTTGGTGGCATTGGCGAGGGCCTGGTGCCAGCCACCCATGAAGCCCACAAACGCCACCACCATGATCAACGGTCCAGGGGTGGTTTCGCCGAGGGCCAGACCATCCAGCATCTGGCTGGCGGACAGCCAACCAAATTGCTCCACCGCACCCTGGGCCACGTAGGGCAACACGGCATAGGCCCCCCCAAAGCTCAGGAGGGCCACCTGGGTGAAGAACCGGGCCATCACCGCCAGGGTGCCATTCCATCCGCCTGTGATCGCCAGGCCCGCCAGGGGCAGCAGAAAGGCCAGGGCCCAGATCAGCAGGGTGAGTGCGAACCGCTTGCGGGACAAGCGGGCGTGGGCTGGGGTGCTGGAATCATCGTCGTGCAGCGCCCGAGCCTGATCCTGCCCTGGGCTTGCCTTGGCACCGATGACATGGCCCTGTCCCTGTAGAAGTAGCGACGGCTTTGATCGCGCGGTCAGCACCCCGATCAGCCCCGCGCTCAGGATAATCAACGGGTAGGGGAGTTTGAACACGCCAAGGGTGAGAAAACCTGCCACCGCCAGGCCCACCAGCAAGGGGGTGCGCAGGGTTCGTTTTCCGATGCGCCAGGCCGCCATGATCACGATGGCGAGCACCGCGGGCTTCAGCACGGCAAACACGGAGGCGATCACGGGCAGCTGACCCCAGAGGGCATAGAGGCTTGCTAGGGCCGTGAGCACGGCCACAGACGGCAAGACGAACAACCCTCCGGCGATCAACCCCCCGGGAACCCCATGCATTAGCCATCCCAGATAGGTGGCTAGTTGCATTGCCTCCGGGCCAGGGAGGAGCATGCAGTAGTTGAGGGCATGCAAATAGCGACGCTCAGAGAGCCATCGGCGTCGTTCGACCAATTCCCGATGCAGCAGGGCGATCTGTCCGGCTGGTCCGCCAAAGCTCACCCAGCCGAGTTGAAACCAGAAACGGGAGGCTTCCGCCAGGCTTAGAGGTGCAGGGGACGGCGTCGGCATGGATGGGAGATGCTCCGCTGGCGCACCTTAGGGTTGGTCCATGCCCCACCACGCTGATCGCCCCACCAAGATCTGCCCAGTGTGCGGCCGTCCTTTTCAGTGGCGGAAGAAGTGGAAAGCGGTGTGGGAGGAGGTGCGCTACTGCTCTGAGCGGTGCCGTCGCCAGGGCCGTAGGCCGGGCAACGCGGCTGGCGACGATAGCTGACGAGACATGGCCTAGCTGCAGCCTTGGGCCCGATCCTGGGAGAGCCTCTCCAGCCTGTTCAGCAGTCCCGCAGCTGCACAAAGGCCTGGGGCGCGAGCTTGTAATACACCCAACGACCCTCCTCCCGGGCGGTGGTCAATCCTGCCTGGCGCATCACCTTCAGGTGAAAGGACAAGCGCGATTGGGCTAGCCCCAGGGCCTCGGTGAGCTCGCACACGCAGCGTTCCCCCCCGGCCAGGCTCTGCACCACCTCCATTCGGATGGGATCCGCCAGGCCCTTCAACTGGGCAGGGATCTCACAGGTCTGGGTGGACTGGGGCTCTCCGGTGAACGTCGCCTAGACGACATCCTTGCATCTTGATTCATCAACGAATCTTGATTCTGGGGCTGCCCGGGGGTTGAGCTGGTGCATGTCAACGAGGCGGCCGGCGATGCCCACACCGCCGCCCACCCGGGTAGAAGCGGACCCCCCTTCTCCCGGGATGTCAAGTGCTCACGGATGACCTCTGCCGCCCAAGATCGACCATAGGTTGGGTGCAGCTCCGCTGGCCTCGGCGCCATGGCTCTGCTGCGTTTCCATCTCTCGATTCCCTCCGCCGATCTGGCCGACACGGAGCAGTGGTATGCGGGTGGCCTGGGTTGCGGGGTGGGGCGCCGCAGCTCCCAGGCCCTGATCCTCAACCTCGGAGAGCACCAGCTGGTGGCCCAGCACACCCCCGAGATGGAGGAAGCCCCCCAACGGGGGATTTATCCGCGCCATTTCGGCCTGGTGTTTGACACTCTGGCGGAGTGGACCCTCTGGCGGGATCGGGCGAGGGGAGCGCAGCTGTGCTTCGGCGTGGAGCCCAAGCTGCGCTACGGCGGGGATGTGCTGGAGCACCACACCTTTTTCCTGATCGATCCCGATCACCACTGGCTGGAGTTCAAGCACTACGTGCACCCTGAAGCGATCTTCGGCTGCCACGACCGGCAAACCGTGGGGGATCTGGAGTTGCGTCCGCTCACCAGTCCGGTGGAGCCCCATGATTGAGGGATTCCCTCCCCTGTTGCTGGTGCCAGGCTGGCTCAACTCCGGCCCGGAGCATTGGCAGAGCCGCTGGCAACGGGGTCGCCCCGATCTGGGGCGGGTGACCTTCGGCGA
>Ga0208598_1000044_pt1 | contig 49975 bp, 52 predicted proteins | sample LakMenEpi22Jun12_FD_150726 | JGI IMG/M metagenome (GOLD analysis project Ga0208598, IMG submission 150726) | Freshwater microbial communities from Lake Mendota, WI - 22JUN2012 deep hole epilimnion (SPAdes) | ecosystem: Environmental > Aquatic > Freshwater > Lake > Epilimnion/Euphotic zone ... | reverse complement strand
ATCTAATCCATTTATATGATTATAAGCTATTTTATAAATGTTTTTAGCACCATTAACATCCCTGTTCCATAATCCACAACCGCTCTTACAGCGTAATAGCCCATATACTAAAGCATAGTTATTTTTCCATTGTTTAGGATTTCCTCTTATCATAATCTCCTCCTTCACAATTACAACATTTACAACTTGTCCTAAACTCATCAACTAAATAGGTATTATAACCTGATTTTTTGAATAAAGTTCTAATACCTTTACCATCAATTGGTTCTTTATATTTCATATGTTTGCGTTGTTCAAAATCACCAAAGCATACGACAACATATCAGTATCTCCAAATATGTTTTTGAACTTGTTAATCATCTTTTGTTCGTTTTTTTACTCTATTGATATAACCATTCAGTTTCAATTTTCTCATATAACAGACCTTTCTCTTGGTTGTTCATAATGGTATATGTGTATTTTATACTATTATAGTCAATTTTTTATATCTTGCCTATCTGCTACTTTTTTGATAAAATAATACTTCTTTGTCCTTATGGGTTTAGGTTCTACTTTGATTTTATATTCTGTACTCAAAATTTGATATTCATCTTTCAATAGATGACGAATAATTGATAAGTATGGTATCTTAATCTTTTCAGGGCATGATATTGTTGTTATAGTACTCATAGAAAAATAAGTATGTATCTTTGGTAAGAAGTTCATAATCTGTTCTTGTAGTTCTTTATTCATATCTAATTCGTGTAAGATAAGGGAAATATCTTCATTCAAGTTCAAAACATTTATCAGCTCATCATTTATTTGCATCTGTTGTTCTGGATACAATTGTGTTTTAAGTCGCATAATGATGCTATAATCTTATATTTATATATAATATATTCTTATGTTATTTTATATGTTTTAGTCTTTCTGTATCTGGTTGATAATTTTCTTTTGTATTGTCTCAATCCTTTCTTATTATAAGCATTATTAAAATAGTTTTTATAATTTTCTTTTCTTACCATTTTAATAGCATTTTTTTATTTCTTCATTCAATTCATCATATTTCAATACCCTTTTATTTAACTTAAGATGATGCTTTATTTGATTAAAGTAATTTTCTATAGGGCTGTTTGTTGTCGGTGTATATGGAATGCTAAATAAATATTTATTACCACTATTGATAATAGCATCTTTCACAAAATGGTTATTATGACTTCCAGCAATATCTAATATGATTAGATGGTCTTTGTATTTACTAAAGACATGTTCTTATAAGATATCTACAAATCTTTCTTTCGTCCTACCACCTTGTTGATATAGTTTAGAACCTACACACCTTGAATTATTTATTGCTACTAATAATGTGAATTTTCTAAATACATAGTTATCATCTGTTTTTACAACACACTTCTTACCTAACTGACATCTACCATACTCTAACATCATGGCATGTTGTATGGAAGTTTCATCTAAACAAATGACTTTATCAATAGGATATTTGCTTACTTCATAATAATACACAATAAAAAATAAATATTTTGTGCCATTTTAAATCTTCAAGGGTGTAAAAGAGAGTTGGTCGAATTTAATATTTACTTCTTCTTAGATTGGTTATTTTTTTAGCAGAGCTATTAACAAATTTGCCCACGTCTTTTACAGAAGATAGGATTTTATCTGGAGTTCGTTGTATAGTTCTAAAAGGATTGCTTACAGTATCCTCAATTTCACTTTCAAAAACTTCTATTCTGTTTAATAGGTCACTTAAAGTGCTTAGTAATATAGGGACGATTATAATAGTGAAAAGCGAGGTTAAGAATAAAAATAGGGATATCATGGTACCTACGGATATAATATCTCTGCTTAAATCTTCAGAGCATTTGCATTTTTCATTGGTTAAATATCTAACATAATCGAATGCGTAATATATATATACTACGAACATTAGGAAGAACACAAAAGTTGCTATAGATAGCAGTTGGACAACTACGAATCCCATGCTTTCGGCAACGCTTTTAAGAGATATTATAGATGTTATTAGGAAATATGCTAAAGCAACTATTGTAAAGTTTTTGATGAACTCTTTATTAGGATGTTCAGAGCATTCGCAGCCCATATTTTCAAGCTTATAAATGTAACTCAGGATGATTATTAGCAGTATTGCAAATATAGCTTGAATTATTGCGCTACTGTAAAAAGACAGGTTGTTGTTGTTTGCTTTCATTATACTATTTCTTACTCTATACTATTATATAGAAATAATTTTTTTATTTTTATAACTCTAAAATATTATAAATAAGGAATTTAGTTGAACTATCATAATTTTTAATATCTATATTTTTAATTTTATTAATAATATTGGGGTATTTTTTTATACACAATAATTTATATATTTGTTCCAATAATATATCTAATATATATTTGTGATATTTATGATCATTAGAATCTATTATAAAATATATGTGGTCGCAGATATTATTTAGTAATACAATAAGCTCGTCGTTCTTATACTTCGCCCATACTTTATTCATGTTATGTATTCCCTTTTTCCATTTAATATATTTACAATACATATCATATTCATCGTTTAGCAATAGAAGGTTGTTTTCATATACGTAGGGGGGCGGGTTCCACCCTTTATTATTTATATAATTATCCCATTGATTATTGATATTAGCAGTTAAATACTCGGCGTTAAAGAAGTCCAATATATTACAGTATATATCGTCGTCACTCGTTTTAATATAATTCAAAATTATACTAAAGACATCATCTAAATTTTCACTATTATTTATTATTTCTCGTATTTTATCATATATATTGTCTTTATTTTTATGAGATAATTTATTTAAATAACCTATAAAACACCTTTTGGTCTCAGAATTCTTAGAAAACTCGGGGATAATAATACGAACCCTATTATTAGCCCTTGGTTTATTATATTTATCCTTGCTGTTATTATAAATCTTCTTGGCCCATATCATTTTAGGATCATAAAAAGAGTTAAAACACGAGTATGTATTTTTAACTTCAAGCGACCTTTCTAATATATTTGATGGTATCGTTGTGATATTTTCATATTCTCTTTTAAATTCTTCTATATTGATCTTTATGATCTGTTCACTCATTATTAGTTATAATAAGGGTATCTTGTTATATACTTAATCCTCTGTTTATAATTTTGAGTACATAATTGAAAAAATTTTAGAAATTTCAAATAAATTATGTACTCATTTTTTAATTCATAATATACATAAAGCACAAGCTCTTAATATTATTAATATGTGCGAGATATTAAAAAAGTTGGAAGAACTATACAGAAATAATTTGGTATACAGGACTATAATTGTATGTAAAAATATTGAAGATAGCAAAAATATCTTGAATACTAATAATTACAATGCCTATGTTATAGATAAATACGATAATATAAATTACGACAGTTTAGATACTCGTATTTTCCTAATAGAAAAAGATAACTTTATTAAATTTATCAAGGATTCAATTGATAACGAGAACCCTTACGGTTCAGACTTTTACAATGTTGTAATATTCGATAGTAAAGGAAGTAACGATCATGGCAATCTCAAGAAAGAGTTTAAGAAAATATGCAATAAAGACATTATAATATTTTAGCTGCTAAATAATTATTATCTAATTATAATTTAGAAGAAGTTTAGACTATTTAATGGCTGGAAGGAGTACTATCCGTACTTCCAGTACTTTCAATAGTTCAAGTACCGTCAGAAGCAATCGCAGTAAAAACAATAACAGCAATATTATTACCATGGTAGTTGTAATAGCTTTTTTGATATTAGCTATATTTGTAATGTTTTATTTTAACCAAACTATAATGGAGAAATTCACTGGAAAGCGCAATTATTGCTTAGAGTATTATTACATGGATGGGTGCAGGCATTGCGATCGCTTTAATGAATCTGATGCATGGGATCAATTAAAAACCCAGTACGGCGACCAAGTAACTTTTAACAAATATAACAATCGCGAAGAAAAGGATAGAATAGATAAATACAATATATCAGGGTTTCCTACTATTGTATTAACAAAAGATGATAAAATAATTAAAGAATACAATGGAGATAGAAGCAAGGAAGACTTAGAAAAGTTTATAGTAAGTTATACAGAAAAGGTAAATGCTTAGATATATAAATAAAACATAATAATAACCAATTATATTAAGAATAAAATCAAAAATATGGGCGCCGGATTAATGCAATTGGTACTAAATGGGAGTATGTCTGATTTTATTACAAAAAATCCTAAAATAAACTATTACAAATATGTGCATAATAAGCATACGAATTTTTCCATTGAACAGATTACTTTAACATCTGAAGGGAATGCTAATGGCGGATTTATAAACGGTACAAAGCTAACTTTTAAAATTAAAAGGTATGCCGATTTTTTATCAAATATGTTCTTGACTTTTAATATACCTGCGATATATTCGACAAACAAGCACAAGTTTAGATGGGTAACTAATCTCGGATACAATTATATTAAAGAGGCCCGTATAACTATTGGTGGGAGTACTATAGAGACGCTATATGGCGAGTGGTTAAATATATGGGACGAGCTGACTAATAAAGATGGTATCAAATACAATAAGCTTATAGGTAATGTAGATGAATTGGTAAACCCTTTTAAATTTGTTCCGAAGTATACTATTATAAATAATAAAATGTATAATATAACGTATCCTATAGCTACAAATAATAATCCAAGTATTAAACAGAGGCAGATACAAGTACCATTGAATTTCTGGTTTACTAAAAATCCATCGTTGGCCCTGCCTTTGTTAAAATTGCAAAACAATGAAGTCTATCTCGAAATAGATACGATAGATATCGGATTCAACGGATTATTTCAAGTTTGGAGTAATATATTGAATATGTATGTTAGCCCGATCTTGTATAATAGAGTTCATCAAGATAAGATAGATATCGCGAGTTTTGTAAGCACAAGCGACAGAGTATTTGATGTTAGGAATCAACTAATATGTTCCTATGTATATCTTGATAGTATCGAGAGAAGTACTTTGTTGCTAAATACTAACAAGATTAATTATGTAATTAGTACAGCGAAGAGAACAATAAGCGAATTTAATATTTCTGAATTACATAAAACAATAGATATTACAAATGCTAATCATCATATAAAGGAGTTGATATGGATAGCAAGAAGAAAGGATTCTATAAAGAATTTCAATAATCATATGAACTATACGGCTACTCCCGAAGAATATAAAGAGAATATGGGTATATTAGATAGAATTGAAATAATATGGAATAGAGAAATATCAAGATCAGACAATGACGCAGAGTATTATAATAACATAGTGCCTTATAATTACCATACAAATATTCCAAGAACGGGCTTATATTGCTATTCGTTCTCTCTGTTTCCTGAAAAACAAATTAGTGCAGGATCTTATGATAATACATCTATAAGAACCTCGTTATCTATATATGTTAAAGAGAATATCAAGAATGAAGAGGAAGTCAATCGCGTCAAGAATATATACAATAGCATATCAGAAACTTCTTACGAAGATACAATTATAGAAATTGTAATATATGCTATAGATGTTAATATATTAAGCTTATCAAACGGAATTGCCGGATTCAAGTATAGTTAAGAGAAACAGAGATCTATTGTTTTATTTTTATATTCTTCATTATTAATAAAAGAATTATGGATTTAATTATTATTATTATAATAATCGTTTTTGTTCTTATAATAAAATATTTAATAGATACTATAAATTCTTTAAATAGCGAAATAAGGGAAATTAAGGACAAATGTATTTTAAATAAAAACGCAACCTTTAATAAAAAAACAGAAATTCCAACAGTTAAAATCAATGATATTATAGGCGGTATATCATATTTCAAAAATTACATTGATAAACCTTGATGTAAAGATATATAAATAATATAAGCGTTTATAATTAAATGCCACGAAAAAATAAAAAGAACGATATAAAATCTACAATAGATAAAAAAAAGGGTTTAATGTCTACCATGGTTAAAAATGTAATAGTTGTTGAAAATGAGGATATCATATTGCAATTACCTATATCATCTAATGATATAAATAAAATGAATATACATATAAACGATGAAACATTTGATATCCCAAAGCCTTACGAGCCAGGATGTTGCTATATTAATGAAACAAATACTTATAATAATATTCAAGATAATTTAATAAATGGGAATGACTATTATAACACGTATTATAATAACACAAAGGAATTAGATGAAAATAATATGGAATATATAAATAACGAATGTAATAACTCTATGGAAAAAAATAAAAGTGAAAATATAATTAAATCAGTTAATAATTGTTACTGGTGCTGCCATCCTATAAATGATAGAATTTATGGCATGCCTTATAAATATAATGTTGTCTCAAATACTTATATATTATTCGGAAACTTTTGTTCTTTTGAATGCGCAAATGCGTATAATTTTTCATCGCATTGCGGTAGTGATAAGGTATGGGAGATAAACAGTCTGATACAAATGTTGAGCAAACACTTTGGGAATATCAAACCAATACGTCCAGCTCCTTCGAGATTTTTATTGAACATATTCAACGGCCCTCTGTCTATTGATGAGTTTCGCAAAGGCCATAAAACAAATGATAAAACACATTTACTCAATCTTCCCCCTATGATTTCTACTACATATAATTACGAAATAGTTAATACATCTTACCTTAAAAATACAACAGATAATATGAATACTAAAATAGAAGTTAAAAAAAATAAAAAATGATATAAGACTTTTATAATTATAATTATTGTGATTAAAACATGAACGATAATGAAGAAATCTACTTTTCTCCTTACAGAGTATCAACTATAACTTGTAATGCGAACATTGGAGAAGATATTAATTTAAATTTAAAAATTTTATTTGATAATATTTTAATTATAGATAAAGACGCTGTAGATAATGGTATTGTATGGGTTCAATATATTAAGGAAGATAATGAGCTAAGTCGTGGAATATACCCTAAAAAAAGAAGAAAAAGCAAGAAGAATAAAATGAAGAAGAATCGTTTTGATAATCAAGTTACTATTATTTGCAAGAATAATACGTATATGCCTAATGTAAAAATATTTAAAAACGGAAATATTCAGCTGACTGGTATTAAAAATGTTAATGATACAGAGGTAATTGTAAATCATATTATCTATAATATCAATAATATATATGAGAATATCTCAAAAGACATCATAAATAATCCCGGTGTTAATTATAAATTAACCTTAAAATATCAAAATTTTAAGATTAGAATGATTAATTCAGATTTTAAAGTATATTGCGATAGCGAACTAAAAGTTGGCTTCGGATTAAAAAGAAGGGAAATTCATAAGCTTTTAATAAGCGATCTATATAACAACAAATGTTCTTTTCAACCTGGAATATATCAAGGAGTTAAATTGGAATATTTTTGGAACAGGTGTAATAGCAATAAAAACGGTTTATGTAATTGTCCTAAAAAATGCTTTGGAAAAGGCAAAGGAGAAAAAATAAATGAATGTAAAAAGGTAACTTGTGCTCTATTTGAAAGCGGAAGTATATTGATTACCGGAGGAGTATCCTTCGAACAAGTAGACGAAACATACAAATATATATGCGATTTTTTAAAAAAACACAAAGATTCTATCAAAAAAATACAACCATCTGCTATGATCATGAATAACGAGACAGAAGTCGTTGAGGTATTGTAGTGTATCGCAAGACTCCACAAGGCTCTACGAGTCTCTACATCAATGGTATATAGCAGCTAAAATTGTAATAATCTTCTGAGCCGTTTCCCGAAGTGTATTTTTTATATTTATCGGTATTAATTGAATTATTACCTGATCTATTTGCTGATGGTATATGATGGCTTGCATAAAATTGTGCTGCGTATGCGACGGCATCTGGTTCGACTGGAGGCATTTTATAGCTATTTCCCCATGGCTTTTTATCAAATAGAACATCTCCAGTATATAATCCAGCATTTTTAGGTTGAGGTGCTATAAATACGGCTCCGTCGTTATCTAATACGGCATATTCTAAATTTTTTTTCATTATTCTATTATATTAAATAGATATTATTATATAAAGATAAATTTTAATAATTAAATTAAAATGAGTGCGGATAATAATCTTAAAAAGCGAAAGGTTGCCGATTTTGTAAAAGACGGTATGGAAACTGAAGATATTAGAAAAATGGTTCAAGAAATAATGCTCTATATGACTGAGAATAAAAGTAAGTTTGCCTCGGAAGAAGAATTGGAAAATAATATGAAAAAAACTATAGAAGGCATCACGTTTTTCGAGGAAAGGTATCCTATGTTGTACAATATGGTAACGAAAAATAAGGGATTTGATTATAGTAGTTTAGAATATTTCTTAAATATGCGAAATAAAATTATTAAAAATGAAATGAGCTCAGAACAAGCTTCTAAAGAGGTCGGACAAGCATGGTTCGATAAGTATTATAAAAATCCAGACAAAAAATAATATGCATATATGCATATATCTATATAATTATCTAATTATAATTAGATGATTATTGATCTTTTTTTTATATCAATATTGATAGGTATATCAATCGGAATTATAGGTGGCGGAGGAGGCATATTATTTATACCTGCGCTAATGTATTATAATTTATCTTTTCAGCAAGCCGTCGCTATCTCTCTGTTTCTAAATAGCATTCCTAATGCATTACCCGGTCTATATTTATATTACGAAAAAGGCCATTTTAATTTTAGGATAGCCTCTATTGTTACCATAGGATCTATTATAGGTATTACAATTGGTGCACTTTTTGTTACAAAAAATTATATAGATATAAAAATATTATACAGAATATATACTTTTATCTTAGCGCTAACAACAGTTTATATGTTATATTATTATTGTTAGCAAAAAATAATAAAAATTGATATAAGCGTTTAAATATATATACTTTTTAACAAACTACACTATGAATAGTGAAGTGCTGTTTTCCAATGCCCCCCCTAAGAATCTCCGTGAATTAATTGAAAAAACTTATAATAACCATGACGCTAATTCCACTCACGCAAACACACTGATTAATATATTGAAAAAGTATCATTTTTGGCCCAACATTAAGGTAAAGAAGTTTAAAAACAACGGCGATCTTGTTCTTCTTCATAATAATTATAAAATGTCTGCGAATGCGAGTGAATACAAACAGCTTTACGAGGAATGTAGGAGTATCGTATTGGACTTCACACTGTCTTATAATAACAATGTAGTAGTCACATATGCAAATTCTGTTCCGCGAAGGATTGGTTATGATGAATACACGGGTTCTATGTATGAAAATACCGATAAATGCTATGAAGCCTATGATGGTACTATTATTACTGTTTATAATTACAAAGACACGTGGTATTTCGGAACATCGAGTTGTCCTGATGCGAACAGTTCAAAATTCTCGCATCCTACAAAATCGCATGGACTAATGTTCGACGAAGTTCTCTATAAATACTATAGTCGCGTCCCCGATGTTTATAGTAGACTTATCGAAATCGAGAATCCCGAAGAAATTTCTAAAATGTTGCGAGAATTGTTTGTTACAAATTTGAATATCGGACATGCATATGAATTTGTCTTGATTCATCATGAAAACAAGCATATTATCGATTATACTAATATTCTAGGCGAAGAATACAAAGAGATCGTTCATATTAACACCCGTAATAGAATTACCCTGCAAGAATATGATATTAACAGCTCGTCAATTCAAGATTTGTTTAATCTCGGCATTAGATATCCTGCATATTTTAGCACTATCGTTGATGCTAATAATTATATCAATAATAACAATAGCTATGGTATAATTATTAAAAAGAGTATCGGTAATGGTACTTCAAAGCTATACAAGATTTCTTCGAGCTATATTAATCATCGCGAGGAAACTGATCCTTGCCATCCCAATTTGTGGATGAATATCCTCGAAGTCTATATGAAAAATAAACAGGATTATACTATCAAGGATTACATTGCTGCTTACAATCCAAATATCCAGCTTCCCCGCGATAACAATGGAAAAGATATTGATCCTACTTATCTTATTCATACGATTATCTCAACTATCAAGGATTCTCTGTATAATTATTATAAATTGACGACAACCTATAATCCGACTTATAAAAGGTATAAGATGAATAAGGAGCTCGACAAGCAATTTGCCCCGATTATCCAATATCATTTGGCGCAATTGAGAAATCTGCAGATTACCACATTTAACAAGAAAATCATTACATGCTCGAATATTTATTACTACTTGTGCCAATGCAATGATGTTAAAAACATCAAAACGCTAATTCAGTTCTTCGCATCCAACCCACTAAATGAGATGCAATCGAGAACCTCGATGTGTTTTGCGATTATGAATAGTCTGATTTCCTAAAATCTAAAATATATTTATAATAATAGAAGGAATGTACAATACTTATTCGACACAAGGATGGTTATATATAATTTTAAGTTTTATATTAACAATAATATGTATGTCCCTTAATATATATATTCAAGGAGCTGGCTTATATCTGATATTATATGTACTTTTTATAATTATGATACTAATTACTGCATATAATATTACCTGTTTAACTAAAGGCGAATGTTATGCATGGAGCTGGTTAGTGAGCTTAATGTCTCTAATACCTATGATAATAGTAACAATAATGTTAATTTTATTTGCCTTAAATAAGCAATAATTTTTTATTTATATTTTTTATTTGTAAAAATTGATATATAAGATAGAATATATTAATATATAAATAGAATGTTTCACAATTATATATTTGACCCAGAAGACCCTTCAAATAACCACAGTTTTGAAATTCATAATATAGATCTGGCTATCGTAAATGGTATTAGGAGAATTATTATGACTGATATTCCTATCATCGGAGCAATTGGAGAAAAACTTGATAAAGAAGAGCCTACTGTAAATGTTAAATTTAATTCTGGAGCTCTCCATGATGAATTTATTATTCACAGAATAGGTCTAATTCCTATCTGTATGAGCGCCGATGAAATCGAAAACTATACTGATAATTCCCTCGTCCTCGAACTGAATGTTAATAACACTACAAATAAAAAATTAAATGTAAGGACATCAGATTACAAAGCTAAACTCGATGGCATTGAATTGAGCGATAGTAAATTACAAGAGCTCTTTCCGCCCAATAAAGTATCAAAGGACACTATTTTGATTACTCGCCTTCGTCCGGGCGAACATTTACATCTGACTGCGAATATTGTTAAAAGATCAGGTCGCGATAATGCATCGTTTAATCCGGTATCTCTTGCTAACTTTTCATATATCCAAGATCCCGTCGAGGCGAAGAAATGCGATAATATCTTAGATAAAGAGCGAGCCTACTATAAGAATAATTACGGTGATCCTATTAAATTTAAGTTTGATATCGAGTATATCAACGTACACATAGGGCCTAAGTATCTAATTCCAAAATCGCTGGATATTATCACTCATAAACTCAACAACTTAATTATGGAATTGGCGAATATTGAGATATCTGATGTTGTAAAAATTCAGCAATTTCAGGATATTAAGGAGACCTATGAGTTTATTATTGAGAATGAAGATGATACGCTTGGAAATATCATTCAATCTTTCGTACACAATAAGTATATCAGAGAGAAGAATACTATCAATAACATTGTTTGTAAATTTATCGGATATATTTGCCCACATCCCCTAAAATCAATTATGATAATCCGCGTTACTCTCGATTCTATTACAGATGCCAATATGTTTATATCATTTATGGAAAAAGTATGCAAGGAAATTATTGAAGATGTAATATCAATCAAAACTAAATGGAATAAATTTGCTATAAACAATAATGTATCATAATTTATATTATTATATATTAAAAGAAGAGTATGTCTATTGATATTAATGAATACAAATATGAAGATGAAGAATTGGATGATATCGAGTATTTAGAAATAATGAGTTTGGAAGATATAATAAAGGACAATCCCTCATTTATTGCATTATCCAAAGCTGATATACACGATAGTCTATTCAATATGTTTTCAAGCACGAAAAAGGCTGAAAATATTACCAAGCTATTCTATGATATTATCGATGATATAAATGCGAAGCGAGGTGTCTTAGATAATTACGATAACTATATTTTTAACGCGGAGGCCGAAAAAGAGAAGGTTGATGTTGATAATATGAAGGATCCTAAAGATGCAGAATATTTTAACAAATTAGAAAATCGAGATGAGAGCCAGTATATTGCGGCGAAGAATAAATACTTTTTTTGCATAAAATACAATACAGAATCTATGAATGTCCGCTTTATTCCCGATAAAAAAATAAGAGTTTCTCTCGAGCCTTCGCATAATAAGAAGTTCCCTATTTACTATCCTGTTTTTCCCATAGATAATGTGAATATTCCTATTATTTCTGCGTATTATAAAATTCCTAAAACTACTGTAAATGATAGCATATATGAGAAGATAACGGATTATTTAATAAATTCCAAAAATATAAATTTAAAATCAGCAGATTATTATGGTAATAGCAAGGATTTAATAAGAGATGTTAGACCAGACATTAACCATATAATTAAATATATGCAAGATGGAAAATACGGAATAGACGATTTCGACTTAGACTATAATAATATAGAGGCTATATTTAAAAAATTCGGTAAATCGCTAGATTTAATAAATATACATGAGAGTGATATTCTCCGTGACTATATGACGTCTGTTACAGATTATGAAAAAGAGAGAAAGAATGTAACGAGACCCGTTAAGATAAAGAAGAGTGATATATTGAATAAAAAATTACTATTCTTTGATAAACTGAAATCTATTATAAGCTTATTGGATTTAAAAGAGAGTACTATAACTTTCTTAGAAAAAACTAAACTAATATTATCAGAACATCTTGCAACTATTAGTGTTACAAATGTCGACGGAGAAAGAATCGAATTAAATAAATTAAATATATATAATCTCGTATTACATATCAACAAACAGGAAGATGCTGGTGTGCAAGAGTTATTAAGTAATATAAAACAGGTCATACATATCAACAATATTAAAAAGACCGTAGAAGAAATAGATAAGATTTTAAAAACAAATAAGAGGTTGCCTGAAATAATAGATGCTTATGAAAAAATAAAGGCTAAGTTTGAATATTCGCGAAATCACATATTTGACTATGATAAAGATGGGAAAAAGTACCTAATATCATATCGAGAGATTAAAGAGATTAAGGAAGCCGAATACAATGAAAACTACGAGGGCATTCCTATGATAGAAGGTATGGATGATTATATTAATATTGAAGACCAAGATAATATTGCGGTTGAAACATTTGATATAAAGTATGTAGTTGATACCATTGATATTAATAAATACTTGTTACACAATACTTATAAAACGGAGGAGGGATTTATAGATGGGCTAAAAATAATACTTCCCGAATTAATGGAAATCAGTAAGCTAAGTAATATAGAGATAGATAGCGATATCTTGTGTAGCGAGCTATTCAAATATAATCGCAGTATTCCTTCGAGAAAAAACATATATATTAAAGAGTTCGGAGATAAAAACATAGAATTAGATAAAAAACTGTTAAATATATTAATCAAAGTGCCTCCTAAACATATTTTAAATATCAGAGGATTAGTCAATGAGTTAGATGGAGATACTTTGGATATTATAGTAGAAGCTAATAAATTGTGGTTGCACTCGATTAAAACTATGTTTATAAATGCTATCTCTTTCTGGATAATAAATGTTCAAGAAAAAATATTGGAGGATACTTTTCCTCTTGATGAAAATTACCTAAACTATAACTTTATTGTTAATTGGTATAAATATGGATCGCCCTTTGATAATTTAAAGAAGAGTGAGGAAAAAGGTGTCCTACCGTATATTATCAATGTTGCAAAAGAGTATTTGACTAATAAGAACGAATTATCTATAAATATCGAGTCATTATTGAGAGACACTATTAAATACGTGGAAGATAAATACACGACCAATTTAGAAGCTATGAGAGCCAAGTATGAACTATTAAAAAACAAGAAGAAGGAGATGAGAGGCTTGATCGAACAAGAGAAATTTAAGAGTATGCGCGATAACAAGGTATGTCTAAAGAATCCCAATTTATTCAAGGAACAACATGTTAAGTCTCTTTTATATATGCCTGATATAAATTATGTGAAAATACATAAGTTTTTACATGGATGTTGCTTAAAAAAATTAGATGAAACTTTTAACGATGATATAGATTTAAAGAATGCTAAACGGAAGGATTTAATTGCATGGAAAAAGAAGTTTGCGGAATCGGAAACATCGCGGTTAACTAATAAACCCCGCGATTTAAGATTTATCCCATTTGCCTCCAGAGATAAGAAGGATGCTAAAGTCGCAGAAAAGCCAGATGATTATGATGATTATATTTTAATAGATGATTTTATATACAATATTAACTTAAATGATATTACATCATTGTGGCTGAGAGATATGAGAGATAAAAACAATGGCTTGTTACCTATAAAATCTATAGATGATATCGAGAATAATCCTAAAAAAATAGATATTGCTATAAGAAACAATATAAATATATTGGCGAAAACTTCGAAAAATTTAAAGAGCGATAATTTTATTAAGAGTTTTAATAGGGATAAGATAAGATACAAGAGTATAATTATTGCTATAATAAAAATATTAAATAGCTATTCTCAGAAAAAACAAGATAATATTGAATTAAAACTATTGATAGATAATTCGATCAGAAATTTGAGAGATATTATTATGGATTTAAATAAATTGAATAGTGTATTGATAGAAGATAATGAAATAGATACTGAGAGAATAAACAAGTATATTGTAAGCAGAGCACTTTGTAGTCCTTTTAATCCTGATGAAATAGTAAATGGATCTTTGTCGTCTGATTTGGTAAACAATAGTATAATTCAAGAATTATCCAGAATCATCTATACTGATATATTAAAAATAATAGAACTTACATTTCCTACCGCAGAGGACAATATTAATTTTTTAAATGAACAGCGTGAGAAAAATAAACAGAACAAAATAAACATGTTAAATGATAAGACTGTAGAGGAAAACTTATTAATAAAGGAGCTTAAAAAAGCTGGAATAAAACATAAAATGATGAATGATAAAAAATTAGAAACTATCGCTGATGATGGCGGTGGCGATGGTGGCGATGGTGGCGATGGTGGTGATGGTGGCGATGGTGGTGATGGTGGCGGAGACAGACACGAAGATGATATGAGACTTGATAGTAAATTATTTGATGATTATGATCAAACGCCAAATGATATATATGATGACGAGAATAAACTTAAATCTTATGACGAAGATAGTGATGACGAATATATGTTACAAAAAGATATGGGATTTATATATAATTAGATAGATATCAGACTTTTTCTCCAGATCCTTGTATTTTCTCTGCAATTTCTGCAGTTTTTAATTCGGACGGGGGAATATTTGATATATTTACGAGAGATGCCTCGTGAGAACGCTTAGGGCTTATTCTTTTAACATTTACGGTATTGCCTATGATACCGTTCAATTGTATAGGAATAAATCTATTAGCATTACTAAAACATGTAGCGACCTGTATTTTATATTTCGTGGGTATTTCTTCAAATGAACAATCCTGTATTAGGTTGTCGTATTTTAATGTTAATATATTGTACATTTCTTTAGATACATTTACATCACATGCTTCTATTTCTTGAGATAACATCATATATTGTTGCGATAATTTTTTAAATATTTCAAATTTTTCGCTTGCTTTAATGCTATTAGTGAGAGACATAATTAATACACTTACGGCATTTACAATTATATTTGGTATTTTAATAGAATTTGCGTCTTCGCTGATGCTATTTATTATACACATCGTTGAACTCGTTAAAACAAGAGGAATTGCAAAACAAAACTTAACAAAACTCCAATGAGATGATGCTTTTGTACACAATAAAGTCATGGCTTCGCATTTATCCAAGAGTTTTTCAATGTTATACATATTATTTTTTTTAGTTTATCTAATAATATAATATTTTTTTATTTGAATTATTATATTAGAGATAAGTGTATGAATATAGAGGTGAAACCTAATGATTGGATACTTCCAAATAGAATAGGCTATAACAAATTTGTATACAATACATTTCATCCTTCTAAATATAGTAAAAAAAGGGCCGAGACATCGTGTAGCTGTACAAAAGGTAGCTGCGATATAGATATCTCGAAAGTATCGTTGTTTCCGCAGCAAAGAATTGTAAAAGATTATATGCAATTCGATAGTCCTTACAGAGGCATTCTTTTATATCACGAATTGGGTTCTGGTAAATCTGCTGCATCTATAGCGGCGTCAGAGGGTTATATTAATAAAAAAAATATAGTAATCATGACTCCGGCATCATTGGCTCAAAATTATGAGAATGAACTTATGAAAATATCTACGATAGGGTTGAATCTCAAGAAATCGTGGACCTGTTTAAAAATAGACAAGGGGGATCCTAAAATGGTTGAAGAATTAAATAAATATGCTATTCAAAAGCAATTTATAGGAAAAACGGGTCACGTTTGGGTACCTTTGTATAGCAATGATATTATAGGTGCCGAAATTGTTATTAATAATATCAAATATGCCGATTTAAGTTCTAATCAGAAGGATGAGATTAACAAGACAATAACACATATTATAAGAAATAGATATAAATTTATCAATTATAACGGCCTCACTAAAAATTTAATAGATGAATTAGAGAAGAAAGGGAATCCGTTTGATAATGCATTTATAATAGTAGATGAAGTTCACAATTTTATAAGTAGAATAGCAAACGGTTCTAAATTGGCTATGAGAATATATGATTTTCTCATTGAAGCAAAGGATATAAAGATGGTTCTATTATCGGGTACTCCTATTATAAATCAGCCTTATGAAATTTCTTTTTTGATAAATTTACTGAGAGGTCCTATGGTAACTCATAACATTCCTATATTAAAAGGTACTATCAATAAAAAGGCCATAATAGATAAGATAAAAAATAGCGAATTATATAGTTATATAGACGAGATATATAGCGATGATAAATCTGTAAATGTTATGTTGTTACCTATTAATTATTGTCGTAGCGACGATGAATCTTCGCTTATTGTTAAAAAACCATGGGGCTATAATGATTCGCAGATAATTAAGGAGATAACTAATAAATTGAATTCAGAGCTTGCGATAAAGAAGATAGATACGAGAGGTAGCAAAGATAATAGTATTAATCCGGTGAAGCCATATATTATAGTAACTAATGGTGTTACAGGTTCGCAGAAAACAAAATTAGCAGATGAAATAGTGAATTATTTGAAATTAAAAGACGATAATGTTAAAATAATAATAGATGATTTGGTGGCAAATAATAAGGAGTATAAAAAGAGAGTTCTCGATATAATACGAGGGGTTAACGAGGAATGCAATAATAAAAAAGAGTGTGTCGAAAATAAATATAAGAATCCTGATCGTAAATTATTAGATTCTTTTGAAAAAGCCTATATTGATATTAGAAAAGGCGAGAATTGCACAGATGATTATCCGAACTCGTGTGATAAATTAAATGATTTAAATTTGGAAAATGCTCTCAAGAATGGTAAAAATATAATATTTGAAACACAGGGCATTAAAGTACCTTCGTGGCTATTGTCGCATCCATATCTCAAAGAGAATTATAATATAATATTTGGGTACTCTCTCGCACCTATTAGAAAGGTTATAGATGTTATAATATCGCGTGCTAATGCTAATATTAAAAAATATGAAAAGAACCCCGATAAAACTCCGGCGCCCAGATTTCCAGACACTAACAGAACAAAGATTAAACAGGATATTTTAAAGATAATGAATGTTGTTAAATTTCTACGAAATAATTGTATAGATTCTGTTAAATATTTAGCTTGTGGAAACAAAAAAATAGATAAATTGCTAATATATAATAATAATTCGGAATTTAAGTTAGATTTAATTTATGATAGTATCAGTGATATTAATGACTTAGAATTTGATAATATGTTAAAGAACATAGTAAGATTGGACGAGGATGAAGAAGCTCTCAAGTTGTCTTCGAAGACTAAGAAAGAGAATGACTATGTTTTTCCGATTAAACAGGAGGAATTCAATAACCTTTTTATAGATAGCAAAGATCCCGAAAATATCAAAGTAATAAATCAAGATTTGTTTAAAAGAAGAGTATTGGGATTATTGAGTTACTATAAAACTACTGGGTCTGAATTATTTCCGAGGCTATTACCCGAGACTATTAGGTACATGTATATTACAAAGCATCAAATGAAGAAATATGTCGAAGTACGGAAAAAAGAGATAGATATGGATGAGCGTAATAAGAAATTTGCAAATAAGGGAGTTGTAGATACGAGCTCAGTATATCGCGCATTTAGTCGATTAGTATGTAATTTTGCATTTCCCGAAGAAATAGTTCGCGAGTTTCCTCAAGATATCCGTCTATTAAAAAAAAAAGAACTATCGTTAAACGACGATGATAAGAATAGTAACGTGAATGCAGCGAATGCCGAGAAGGAAGTCGATATTAGCAAGGAGGTCGCAGCTGAATATGAAATGAAATTAAATAAGGCTTTGAAAGAATTGAGAAAAGGCGATTATTTAGATACAAAGAATTTGGAAGAAAATTACAGTCCGAAGTTTGCTCAGATGTTAGAGGATATTAATACGTCACCAGGAAGTGTACTTGTATATTCTCAATTTCGTGTAGTAGAAGGCTTGGGAATATTTAAAGAAGTCCTAAATCGCCATGGTTATGTTGAAATAAATATAACAAAGAATGAAGAGTTCGGTTATATATTAGAAGACCCCGACGTATTTAATAAAAAATATGATGATAAACGCTATGTTGTATTTAATTCTGATCGTGTTAAGACAAATATTCTAATGAATATATTTAACGGCGAATTTGCGGATCTTCCTGAAAATATTAAAAATAATCTCCCCAATAAGGGTGTTGGAATAGATCAGAGATATGGAAAGCTCGTTAAAATTATGATGATTACTCAATCGGGAGCAGAAGGCATTTCCTTAAAAAATGTTAGAAGAGTGTTGATTACTGAATATTTCTGGAATTCCGTGAGAATAGATCAGGTAATTGGGCGTGCCGTTAGAACATGCAGTCATATGTCTCTTCCTGTAGAAGATAGAAACGTTGGTGTATATAAGTATATTATGAAATTCACGAAAGAACAATTGGCGGCGAATCCTACTATTAGAAAGAAGGATAACGAACTAACTACTGACGAGCATATCTTAATTAAAGCACAGAAGAAGGAGGGATTAATTAAGACATTTTTAGATATGTTGAAGGCCTCTTCGATAGACTGTGTGATACATTCTGAAATAAACAGGCCTTTGGAAAATGGTTATAAATGCTATAACTGGCCTATAAATATCAATAGTAATAAGTTATCGTATACTAACAAAATAGGAAATGATAATAAGATACAATCTTATAAAATGTATGAACGAACTAATAAAAACAGGGGCCGTGTTGTATCGCGCGATGGAGTAAAATATGTACTCTTGAATGATAAGCTATATGATTATTTCAGTTATAAAAATGCAGGTATATTATTATCCGCGTAGATAAGATATATAATATATATGTAAATATTAAATAATACTTTATAAGAAGCATAATATTAATGAGCAATAATATAGATATTAATAAAATTTGTATCTGTAGGTGTAATAATTTTAATTTATGTAACCGCAATACGAACGGCAATGACTCTTGTAGATATCATAAAAATATTAAGAATATGCATATACATAAGATATTATATAACGTTGTAAATGATAAGAAAAATATAGATACATATGATTTATATGAAATATATAAATATATTAATGTTATTAATTATCCAAATGTAAGAGAATTATATATTGAGGTGTTGAAAAGTATACCATATAAAATACTTAGAGATATCTCATTTATTAATAATAAAAAATATAGCTGCAAAATGGATAAGTATAATTTATTATATTATATAAATAAAAACTCGTATGATATAGAATGTTGTGGAAATATAAATAGTATAATAAAATTGCAAAAGAGATTCAGAGAAAAACACATAATTAAATATGATCCCTGTGACGATACATATATGAATAGCGAAGAGTTGTTTACAGGAGATAATATATGCGAAATAATACCAGAGAGGCTTTTTATATTGAAAAATAGCAGAGGGGAAAAATATATTTTTGATGCAATTGAATTAGAATATTTTATCAGAACATGTATAGAAAATAATCAAGAGCCTTACAATCCCTATAACAGAGAACCGTTGAGCAATTATACGATAAATAGTTTAAGAAATTTCATAAAATATCACAATCTTAAAATAAAGGTATTTGAATATAAATGGGACACTAACATGCACGCTTTTACTGATTTAGCAATAGAAATAGAGCGGCGAGGTTTTTATAATAATCCAATATGGTTTAACGAGCTAACCAATATAGACTTTCTAAAAATAATAAAGTATTTTAAGGTTTTTTCTAACGATATTCCAGAAAATGCAAATTATTTTAATAATATATCAGAGAATACTTTAATTTTTGATTTTTGCAAAGATGCAATTAAGCTATTTAAGGAATGTAATGAAGAACTCTATATATTATGTTGCAATTTTATAAAATCTATTGCTATGTGTTCTAATAATTTCTATGAGAATATACCTTTATGGTTAACTAACGGGACCATTGGACCGATAGGACCAATAAGTGCTATAATTGGGACTTCAGTGAATGCTAATTCTATAAATAGAAATATAGAAACTTTGATGGGTCTGATAAATCGTAATAATACAGAATTAGAAAATAATTTTTTATTATATTATTATGTAGAATATAGTTAAAGTTGATAATGAATGATACGTATGATATTAAATATACTCCTGATTTTGCATATACTCCTGTAAATTCAAATATAATTATGAATAATATGAATCAAGAAAACCAAAAAAATATATATGATATATATGTAAGTAAATTTAAAACGGCTTTTTATGGTTTTTTGCTATTTATTATATTATCCCTTCCAGTATCATATAAAATATTAGATATGATTGCAAAAATAATATCAAATAATATAGAGCTTTACGATTTACACTCTGATGAACCTTCTCCTTTAGGACGTGTAGTAATGGGTTTAATATTTTTCATATTAATTTTTATATTATAATTTTTACTTCTTCTTATTTACCACCTTTTTAACAGCAGGCTTTACAGGTTCGGGTTCGGGTTCGGGTTCGGGTTCGGGTTCGGGAACTTGAGTATCTTCTTCTTCCTCCTCGTCATCTTCTTCCTCTTCTTCTTGTTCTTCCTCTTCTTCCTCTTCTTCTTTACTTGATACGACAGGAGTTTTTGAAACTGTCGTAGCAGAAGCTGCAGCTGCATCAGTAGCGACTTGATGCTTTTGTACGCTCTTGGAAATTATCTCAGTATCTACTTCAATATCGTCATCATCTTCATCATCGTCTACATTATCATCGTCACTATCTTTTACGAAAGTAATCTTTGACGAGTTAACTTTTTGGAACTTAGCAGATACAATCTTCCAGCTACATCCGAACATACCTGCTGAGAACCATATTCCAGTTAGCTGGATGATAAATTGTGCCTTGCCTCCCTTGAGATTAGAAACATAATCCTTGAAATCAATTTCGTTGTTATCCATATCGTACGAATCGAAATCAAACTTATCTTCCGATGAATCATAGGGAATCTTAGCCTTAAAGGTAGGAGGATATTTGTCTGCGAACATTCCAGTCTCCTTATCCTTATCCCTACGAATAATACGGCTAAACATGTTAGAAACAGTTCCTTTGTTACCGTCGAAGTTATTTTTAAACCATGCTACACGGTTAGCAAATGCATCTTCCAATATCTTATTCTCGAGCTCAATAAGCTTATCATGAAATACCTTGATCTTTTGATTTTCATCAATACCCTTGAAAGATACAGTGATATCGTACTTTTGAGTTTCATCTTTACGCTTAGGGTCATCCTTGATAAATTGCATGTTATCATTAACGCCGTAAGGAATATTTAGAACAGGAGTTTGAATATTAATTTTATATCCTTGATAATTTACATAGATTGATTTTGCACCTGACTTCATAATCTTCATTTCAGAGTACTTAATCTTGTCGACATTGAATTGCTTGGGGAGTAGAACGTTCATCGTTGTATATATATGTTAATTAATCTTTATATAGACAATCAATTTTTATTATTTTATGCATATTATTTTTTTTAAACCTTTGAAGATTTAAAATGAGACAAAACTTAATTTATTTTCATTAGGTAATTTATAATGAAGCATAAAAACAGAAGATTATAAATTATCAGCAGTTTATAATAATATATCTATTTTAGAAACCGAATTATCACAATTTAATAAGAAATCGTTAGATATTGAAAAATATAAAGAATACATCAAAAAGAAGAACGAAATCAATCATAAGTTATTTGCATTTTATAATAAATATATATTTAGAAAATTAAAGTTAAATGGTTATATGAATAGATTGAAAAATGAGCAAAAGTTAATGAATAAATTTAAAAAGGTTTTTGGTGATAAAAATGATGTCGTTGTATGCTTTGGTGATTTTGAACAACGAAAACATATGAAATATAAAGAACCTATAAAAGGTAAAGGAATGCGAACATTATTTAGAAAATCAGGATATGAAACCTATTTAGTAGATGAATTTAGAACAAGTTGTAAATGTTGTAATTGTGAAGAAGGAGATTGTGAAAAGTTTATGATAAGAGAAAATCCTAAACCTTGGAAAAATAACTATGTTTTAGTACATGGTCTATTACGCTGTAAAAGCGGTTGTGGATTATGGAATAGAGATACAAATGGTGCTAAAAATATTTATAAGATATCATACAATCATATAAATAACATAGAAAGACCTATGTATTTAAGTAGAAGCAAAAAATCAGGTACATTACACGATGTACCATAACCAAAATTTACACACTTTGAAATAAGCGAACCTTGAAGTATATGAAATTAAATTTTATATTTTTTATAAAGTTTTGTCTCATTTTAAATCTTCAAGGGTGTAAATTGAAAAATGTTGATACGAATTTGGTTTCTACGCAGAACAAAATATGTAAATATTGGCCTAAAATAAATAAATATAAAAACATAAAAATTAAATTAATTTTAAAAAAATATGATATAATTACAGCTCCTACAAAGGTCATAATAATATCTATGATTGCATAATCAAATAATCTAATAGCGTGTATACCTTCTCTCGGAACTCCTAAGATATCTTTGTATTGCGAAAAAATACACATGATTCTTTATATAATATAAAGAATATATATAATATCTATAGGCTGTTGTGTAATTTGCAAAACTCATCAATATTCCACAAATTATTAGAATCTGCGTGCTTTTCCAATTCGTTCCGAAAACTAATTTCGAAATTATCAATAATCTTCTTATAATTATTTAGTAGAAATAGATTGGTATAATGGTCGTCGTAAAACACGCTATCAAAACCGTTTTTGCGCTGATGATAATGGCTCATAATTTCTATATAATCTAAGAATATATATTCTATGAAATAGCTGTGAAACATCTCGCATTGCCTATCAAACATAATAGAAACAGAGTCTATGAATTTTTTGCTAAACTCATTTGATTTTGAGGTGTTTTTCAGCAAACAGTTGAATATGCGAATTGAGAAAACTTCTGCACGATTCTTAATGATAGTACTTTGAATTTGTTCGTTTTTTTTGGCGTCTCTAAAAGCGCTGGCTATCATACGACATTTCTTAGCATCAGAGATACCCTCGAAAGTCTTCGGATTTTCAAAGACAATTTCCATAATAAACTGCATATCAATTATAGTAATTCGCCTTGAGTAACTTACCAATATATACTATGATATCATTTTTTATGTAAAAATAGGAGATCTTAGTTCAGATTTAGATATGTAAATGTTAACAATGAGAATATGAAAAATCCCCAAATGGAATCTATAATAGCTATGATATATGAAAAATTTTCATAGATAATAATCGAAATTAAATTATATGTTCCATATATTGATAAACCGGTGATACCGCCATATAACATAGATTTATATAGTTTATCTTTAAGCTCATCATCTTTTTTGATATTATTAACAGTCAATGGTATTGCTATATGTATTATTGATATTATAAGTAAAATATAAGATAAAATTATCGTTAATATAATTTTCAATGATATTGCTGATAATTTACCTTGAATTCTTACAGTGTTATCATTATACATCTTTATATTCAAAGATATCCATATAACATCTATTACTAAATAGATCACTGATATGATCAAAAACTTAATATTATTATTCATTTACTTAATATCTCTATATTATTGCATTATTTTTTTTTTTAGTATTATATTATTATAATAGGGTTGTATGGGAAAAACTCCTAAAATTCTAACGAATGATAAATATAACTATTATGAATTAGAATTTCCAATATATAAAACGAAGAGTTGTGGCTCTCTTATTAAGATAGGAAATATATTTTACAATATGGATTGTAGTAAAACAATAGATAAAATAAAAGAAGAATATAACAAGAGAATTTGCATCGAATCCTACAAAGAAGATAGTGAATATATAATTATATAATGATAAAAGAAGAGTTAATAAGATTCCTTACCATCAATTTAGAAATACCTTCGTATTCATCATATTTATTATTTTTAAAGTATTGTTTGTAAGCATTATCAATACCATAAGACAGCAATATATTGTTAATATCATACTGCGTCATCTTTTCAATTTCATTTTCAATAAAATTATTTAGATCTGTCTTTAAGAACTCCATATCGTCGTTACAGTTATTATTGTTATAGCAAATCGTATCATAGATTTTTTCACAATAATCATAGATACATTCATGAATTTCTTCAATCATAATACATTCGTGCATTTTTTTATATTCTTTATATTCTATAGAATGTATCAATTTTTATAAAATATTAATGTAGATGATAAACTTAATTAAAAATATAGAGTATTTGGAAGAGTATTTTAATAAACACGATTTCAAACATTTTTTTAAAATAACAAACAAGATAGATTTGAATTATTATAAGTATTTAATGTGTTTTTTAAAAAAGGATCTATATAAAATAGCAAAAAAAACAAATTTAAACATAGGTATCAATGATAGCAAATTTACTATTATAAGGGTTCTTGGAAAACATTTCAATACCTATAAAGACGGCGATAACCGAGAGTATTTTTTATCAAAAATTAGTAAGGCCCGAGAGGCCCGCATAAAATATGGTATATATCTGAAAACTATTACTTCTAAAAATATGGCACGGATATCTGATATGATCTATAAAAAACACGGAGGAGGAGCAGAAAATATAGATATGTATTTAGATGAATTAATAGTGCCTTTCAATTCTGTTAGAAAGCCGAGAGATTTAAAAAATATTACGAATCAATTACAAAAGTATAATAGCAGCACGGATATATTTTATTGGTTTTCTCAGTTAAATAAGTTTTTACAAAATGAGGTAATTTCTATCAAAGATATACATAATAATTTATTGAAAATCAAGATAGTAGACCCGATAAAGAAAAGTAAAATATCGAATATGAATAGTTTTTCATATTCTGCATTATACTATGGTAAAATAATAAACGGCAGCTATGACATGAACACAGATGTAGTAATAAAAACACAGCCTAAATTTACTAATAATTTTCTAAAAATTAGTAAAAAATATCAATATCAAATCTTTGGAGAAGTAAAAGCGATGACGCAGATTAATAAGAATTGTTATGGCGCTATTGTATCAAAAATATATGCATATGGCGTTGTACCTCCTTTAAAAGAGGGCGATATTTATAGATATGTTTTAGTTACCGAGAGACTAGGGGATGATTTAAATAAATTGAAAACATATCCCGTAAATAAAATTAAAGAGTGCTGTAAGATGTTATTAACAGCTCTGAAAACAATTCACGGTTGTAACTTAAAAAATAGAGTATCTCTTGTACATTCCGATATCAAACCAGATAATATAGTTTTCACAGATAAGAGCGAGACATCTATAAAATTAATTGATTTCGGAATGACACAAAATGTATTAAAGTATAGTCGGAGAGAGGACTGTGTGCATTTTGGAGGGACATATTCGTATATGTCTATATCTCAGCATAAAATAGACGATCCCGATTATTATCTCGATGCCGTTGTAGATTATATGGATGATTTCCAAGCTATAGCGTGGATGTTACTATATTTCTTAGATTTTGAATTTAAAAACGCAGATGCATTAAGTGTTAAAGATACGTTTCATAAAAATTATGATAACCCCCTTTATATCAATAAGATAGTCAATAGAAGACTTACTAAAAAAAATATACATGTAATAGGAACTCTCTGCGATTATACAATAAGGAGGGCGGATAAAAAAAATAGATATGAAACTGATAAGAAGACCAGAAATGGTATATATTATTCAGATTATAATGAGCAATATTATAGAGACCTCCAAAATATCTTAGATGGCTTAGAATAAAAACGAGTACATAATTTATTTTTTCTTAAACTTTTAAAAACTTTTTGAAATTTCTAAAACTTTTTCAATTATGTACTCATTTTTAAATCTATAAATTTTATTGATGGTACAATAGTTATTTAATATAAAAAAAGTATACCACGAGATACTATGAGATACTCAATTTTATTTAATATTAATAATTATAAATGTTATAAAATACCTTAGTATCATGAATATCAAGAATATGGTAATGCATGATAGTATATCAACGATATATCTCTCGAAATCATAAAGAGCATTATCGAGGGCTATTAGAAGTAAATTAGGACCCCTTCTATAATGACGTTGGTTTTCCATGATGTGCAAATTAGACAATCTGGCTGATTATAAGTAATAAAGAATAAGAATACGAGAAAAATCAATTTTTACAATATGTATATTGCGCTATTTCATAATATAATAATCACCTATATTATCTGAATTATCTGGCCCGACGGGTCTCATAGGACCTCTAAAGTTCATAAGACGTCTATAAAAAATGTAAGGTAAGTAGCACAATAAAGAACACATTAGAATACTATTACTAATAAATAATTTTTTATTACCCCCTGTGGGACTCGAACCCACACTCTTTTGATTAGAAGTCAAACGCGATATCCAATTTCGCCAAGAGGGCATGAAAAATATGAAAAAAATATTAAGAATACGTATTAGAATAAATACAATATCTATGGAGAAAATTATAATATAAATTCAGACGCGCTAAAGTAATAATATATAAGAATATTTTGAATCATTATATATAAATGGAGGTTGAAGGAATTATACTTGTATTATCGTGTAAAAAACATAGATATGGTCGTTTAAAAAATATAAATCTCAAAAGCGAATACAATGGCTGGAAGGTTATCAAAGTAATAGGAAATCTCTTTTTAGAAAAAGAGTATGAATTTATAGATGATATTTTATTTATAAGATGCGAAGATTCTTATCTACATTTGCTAAAAAAATTAGCGCTATCTTTGAAATACATCTATAAACATTTTAATATCAAACAAGGTGTATTGAGATGTGGGGACGATCTAATATTTAACGAACAAATTTTACTGAATTTTTTAGAATCTGAAAAGTACGATTTTTTCGGCCAATCCCCAAATCCGGCTTTAGCTATCTGTGATAAAGCGTTGTTAAAAAATCTGAAATTTAATACACATTATGATAATTTTATGTTAAACTATTATTTATTTCATAGAAATGAGTTAGTAGACAAAGAGCATGGTATCAATATGTCTATTGAAGATCTCAATAAATATTTAGTAAGACCCTACTTGAATGGTCCAGCAGGTATTCTATATTACATATCAAATCATTCGTGTAAAGTTATTATTGATACATTGGAAAACATTAATTATAACATATTTCATTTAGATGAATATACAAACAGCTATCCGTATATTATAGAAGATACTGCTGTTACATACATTATGTATCGCAACGAAATACCTTATACCGATAGCAGAATTTTTTATAATAATTATTATTATAGTGATACAGTCATCGCAACCCATACAAATATCGCAAAATACGATGATACGATGTGGCACAATGAATGAATATATAATATATATAAAAAATGATATGCGCTATTATAATAGTATAATAGTATAATAGTATAATATTACCATATTATGAGCGAATCAGTAAAGAATAATGATTATATTATTATTACCGAAAAAACTAAGGACAGAATTATAGCAGGGGTCGATGAAGTTGCCCGAGGTACTTTTATAGGCCCAGTTGTAGCCGCGTGCGTAGTTTTACCTAAAGAGTTTCCGGATAATATCTTTAAACAAATTAAAGATTCAAAAAAATTATCAGAAAGTAAAAGAGAATACCTCGCCACATATATTAAGAGTGTATGTATCACTTATGGTATTGGAGAGGTTTCTAATACTGAGATAGACGAAATAAATATACTAAATGCTACCATGAAGGCTATGCACCGAGCGATAGACAATGCTTATAAAAAAAGCCCATTTGATTACTTGTTAATCGACGGACCACATTTTAAAGGCTATGTGCCCCCCGGCGAAGACGCCGATATTATTGAGCACGAATGTATTCCCAAGGGAGATGCCACATATCTGAGTATTGCATCGGCGTCAATTATTGCTAAAGATTATCATACTAAATTGATAAATAAAATGGTAGAAGACAATCCTATATTATTGAAGTATGATATTAATAAAAATAAGGGTTATGGTACAAAAAATCATCTTCTTGCTTTAAATAAGCACGGGATTAGCGAATTTCATAGGAAAACTTTTGGGATATGTAAACAGATCTCTTAATTATTTTTATACAATATTCTCGTAACAATCTATATCACTCCATGATACACCACATTTTTTTGCATAAGCACATCTTACTTTTGTATCATCTGGAGTTTTTTCGAGACCCGATAGTAAAGCAGGATACAATTCATTGCATATTAAAGGGGTTTTTGAGACTTCGTTATAAGTAAAATAGTTAGAGTTATTGTCGTCACGAAACATATTAGAAGTTTCCAAAAATTCCGATTTATATACACCAGATACTTGAGCATATTTATTTAACAACTTCATATTTTTTTCATCACCATCGAGGTTTGTATATATAATTTGCCCCGTTTGGTTATATAATGTATTAGTATTATAAGCGTTTAAAGACTGTAAGTTATTCGTGATTTCTCCATATATATGCATGTCTGGTTTACATTTATAATTTATATATTTATTAGATGTATTATTATTTAAAATAATATCATCTACACTATTTAATATATACTGCTTATTAGTAGACCCTGGTTTTGCACACACAGAATTAGATATTGTACAATATGGGTCAAATAGATTAGAAGTGGAAAACGTTGTAATATTTTTAAGAATATTCTCCTTTTTTTTAACATCATCTTCCTTATCATATTTCCAATAATCGGGACATGAATAAACAACCCTTTCTACTTTTCCTAATTTCCTCGGTTTTATATTAAATATTGAATATATTAAATATAAAATTATAATTATTGCACCGACGACATATGTAATTACTGCAGGTAAATACTTATCATATATATGTGTTCTGCCCGTCTCTGTAAATAATATTGTTATAAGCAAAATAAGAGCAGACACTCCATATACAAAACATACCGTCCACGTGCCCTTGTATAAGTTCATTTTCTCTTTTTTGAATAATTCGAATTCTTTTTGATTTGGAACAAATTTCATTTTTGTATCTGGATCTATTCCAATATCATCCTTATTATAATCAAATGCACTATTGCTATAACCAGCCCCCATTTTTTTTATGCTTCTATAATATAGAATATTATTTATTTTTATCTAATATAAATCAGTTACATTAAGAGTTTTTGTGCCTTTTTTTGAAGGAAGAACTGACCTATCTAATGGCTCGGGCAATGTACTAATATCTTTTAAGTATTGAATAGATTGTTTTATATTAGATATTATTTCGGGAACACACCAATCTATTACGCGAATATTTAAATCTAATATCTCCTCCTTAATATTATCAGCACTATTTTTCCCATATTGATAATAAATAGATCTCATTACAATTTTTAATTCATCGTCGCTTTGCCTCGATATATTTATATCGCCTTCTGTAATATTTAATATTTTATTTCTAATACCACGTTGTAATAAATTGATATTATCTAAAGAAAAAAATACATTTGATACAGCTGTGCAATCTAAATTGCGAGAAATAATATTTGCCTGATGTTCGCTTGCTTTTACAACGGCCTTTTTGATATCTAAGGTATTTGTGTTATTAGTAGCATCAACGCGTCCATTTATAAAATTCATTCTGTTTAATGTTGGATTTCCTTCATCAAGTTCAAAATATTCCATTCTTCTTAATATATATAATTATTTTCATTTTATATAATAGTAGTAAATAGTAATTTTTATGGTAGATTGCAAAGATATTAAGATTTGTTCGCAAGAATTATTAAAAATTATAAAAGCCGAAAAGGATATTAAGCCAGTAGATGAGCGCAAAATATTATTACTATTTAGCGAATATATTGATAGATTAATTTTCAATATAGGGGCTTTATCGTCCCTATTGTGTTTAAAAATAGGTATTAAAAGAGTATTAAAAGAACATTCTAACTTCCTAATGCATTATCTCAATAAATATTGCAAGACCAAGACTAAGTCGGCGACCAAGCCATCGCGTAAAAATAGCAATAGTATGAAAGGAGGTGCGTTTAATACTGCACAATTCTTTGGAGTAGATGAATCGAACCGATATAAAGTACAGAATGAAGGCACAGACCTATTAAAAATAGATTTTGATAATAATATAGCCAGACCGGAAATAGGGTTAATGACTGGTGGACAAAAGTGCAATAAATTGAATAAAATTGTGAAGAAGAAGATGAAGTCCGTATTCGCACATTTTGGTGTTAAGATAGATAACGATTCTCTTGAAATAATTATGAATAAATTTAATGATGTATTAGATGATATTACAGACAAGATTAAAAAAACCAAGGGATCTGCGGTAACTTACAGCAATATTAAGATTATATTATCGAAAGGTAAAATAATGAAAAAATGATATATAAATACATGTGAATAATACATATTAAAATGCCTATACTAACTTTGGATGGTAATATAGGGTCTTATAAAACAAGTATATTAAATTATTTTCATAAAAATTATAAGACAGCTATTGATGTAGAGCCTGTTGAAAGCTGGAATGAATATCTCAAGGGCATTTATAATACTCATAATAGTACTTACAATTTTCAGATTAAAGTGTGGATGGATAGATGTTGGATACAAGAGAAATCCAATGCTATCATATTAATGGAGCGGAGCCCCTATTTCATTAAAAACGTATTTGTTGAAAAAGCCTATGAAGATAAGACTATAAACGAAGAAGAGTATAAAAATATGCTATCACTTCATAAAAGAACAGATAAATTGTGGGAACCCGATGGATATATATATCTTCGTTCTAATCCAGAGCAATGTTTTAATAGAATTAAAAAAAGAGCGAGAGATGCCGAGAAAAATATTAAATTAGAATATATTAAAAGAATTCACGAGCTTCATGAAGATAAATATTGTGAAGCTCTTAAAAATAATAAAAATATAATATGTATCGACGTTGAATCTAAGAGTATCGCTGATATATGTAGCGAGATAATATCATCTACGGTATATAGCAATTTAATAGAGCAAATATATAATTAGACTCCGTTTAGATTTGGATAATAGGCGACTTAGTTCCTAAGAAGCAGCTATAATAAAGCCTCTCGTTATCCTTGTATTCTAAAGTAGGCGTGGATGTATGGATCAGTTTTCTATTATTAAAGATCAGTAGATCATTGTTTTCCCATTTGATATCTACAATATTATCTTTATTAACAATATATTTAGACATCAGCTCTCTATATAAATCGAAACTATCACTACAAGACATTTTATCAAACTTAACAAATCTAAATGGTGAAAGCATAAAGGCTTTACGATTTTTATTAGAATTTGAGAAAACAACAAGGGGCTTCTTAGTAATGATACTTTCTTCTTTTTTCATGTTTAATTCATTAAATATTACTCTATTGTAACCTGTATAATCAAAATATGAATTCATCATACCCATTTTTGTATTGGAATATATTACTTTTAAGTCTGAAATCTTATCTTTAATACTCATATCAGTGCTATCATAAGCATCTTCCAAGCTTGCAAACAATGTATTTCCTCCCTTAGTAGGGGATTTAATCATATACATACTGGATAAAACAGGAGGTAAATAAGTTCCTTGACCTACATTATCTTGATGCCAAACAAGAGTATTTTTAAAAGGGTCGCTATATTTAAGATAAGTATCTTTGATACCATGGAGGTCTTTAATATAACAATTGCCTCTAAGTGCAATCTGAGGAACCGTATCTACCCTCGAATACTCAAAAGGATTGATTACTTCTTCGCTATGTTTATCGTCGAATAATTTGCAAAATTCATAATATTCCTCGGGATTAATCATCTGATTCTTAAACATAATTAGAGGCACTGCATTGAATAGCTTAATGAATTCAGTTTTCTCATAATCAGTAATGGATTTGATATTTACATTACTGATAACAGCATAGTTTCTTTTTAAGGTAGGGAAAGTAATCTTGTAAGCATCCGAAACATCAATTAGACAAATGCTAATTCCAATGCAGGTGCAAATAATAGTTCTAACAGACATCATGTTCATATGATATGATATTAAATGAAACGAATATATGTTAATTAAAATAAAAATAATAAGAATCAATTTTTACAAAATTTCAGATAATAGTTCGGGATATCTATCCTGCTTTGATGTTGCTATAGCTTTAACATAGTTAACTATAGAATTCGAAAGTAATATCGATGCTTTGCGTGGAGCCGAACTCGGAATATTTGGTACACAATAAATATTAATATTTTTATATTTAATTATAGGATTATCTTTCGTAGTAGGTTTAGATTGTTCTGTTATACCTCCTTGATCTATTGCGACGTCCATAATAATAGCTCCGTCAGACATCGAATCCAAGATACTATTAGATAGTAATCTTTCAGCTTCCTTACCAGTATTATATATGGAACCTATTGTTATAATAGATTTTCTCATTAAGAATTGTAAATTATCATTGTTCATATTATATATCGAAATATCTACTATATTATCATAGTCTCCCTTGATCATTGATATTTTTTCATAGTTATTATCAATAAGGTTTATATTAGTGTATCCTTTACTAATTGCTAATTTCATAGCAGATATTCCTACGTTTCCTACTCCAATAATTGTAATAGGGATATCATATGAAAAACTATTCAAATTATATTTTATAAATAAATCGGCCTCGACTAAAGCTTGTTCGCCGGCTATAACAGACATATTAGAGAGAATCGGATAATAGATATCTCCATTATCTTTTTTAATATTTATAATTTCATATGGATAACATTTAGCCCCCGACTTATTCATGCTATCTCTGAGATTTTGATTGCTCGCAAAATGAAAAAATGTGAATACAGTATGTGTATCATTTATTAGAGGATATTCGCTATATTGAGGCTCTTTGACTTTCACGATTAATTTAGCGGCCTTATATATATCCTCGATGGTTTCGACCATTATTGCTCCGACCTCCACATATTCATAATCCTTGTATCCTGAATTAATTCCAGCACCTTTTTGAAAATACACTTGAATTCCACAATCTATAATTGTTTTAACATCATCGGGTACAATAGATACCCTGTTCTCACAGGCTTTTATCTCTTTTGGAATTCCGACAGAAAGCATTTTTACATTATATATATAGTATAATTTTTATATACTGAATTTGGTCTTGCTTGCCAGATTACTCTTCGCCATCCTTCAAGAGTTTTTTAATAGTATCAATGATAATCGGTTTGTTTGCTCCGGAGAAAGAGAAGAGCTCATGTTTATTCTTTATAAATTTAAAATGAGGAATAGTAACTATATTATCAATATCATCGACATCATTACATTCTTGTATATCAACCTTTATAAATTTAATATCGCTATATGTTTCGGATAACTCTACCATAGATGGATAAAATTCACAACAAGGTTTGCAGAACTTAGCAGAAAATATAACTACTACATAAGCATTGCTATTTAACATATACTGATATTCGCTATTATTAGTTATATTTAATACAGTCATTTATCTATATATGAAATTTTAATTTATTTTTTATTTTTTAGTCGCAAATATAATATATATAATATATATAATATAAAAATTGATTGTATATAAATATTAATACTTTATACATAATATATTAGAATGCCTCCAAAGACTGTAAAAGACGAAGTGAAGACCGTTGAAGAAAAATATAAGAAATATGAACTTTTAGAACATATTCTCGCTCTTCCCGATACATACATTGGATCTATTGAACCTCAAAAGATTACAAGCTATGTATTCAACGAAACTTCTAAAAAGATGGAAATGACTGAATTAACATATAATCCCGGTCTATTGAAATGTTTTGATGAAGTAATCGTAAATGCTATAGACCACTCTATGCGTCTTAAAGCCGAAGAAGCGAAAGGAAAGGAGAATATCAAGCATGTTAAAAATATCAAAGTAACAATCGATAAAGAAACAGGTACTATTTCAGTCTTTAATGATGGTAACGGAGTCGATATTAAAAAACACAGTACTTATGGTGATTTGTGGGTTCCCGAGCTAATATTCGGAGAACTTCTTACATCTACAAATTATGATAAGGGAGAAGAGAAAATTTGGGGTGGTAAAAATGGTTATGGAAGCAAATTGACCAACATATTTTCAAAGGAATTCATTATAGAAACAGTAGATCATTATACGGGCAAAATATATACTCAGACATTTAGCAATAATATGACTGAGCGTGTTAAGCCCACAGTTAAAGCATCTTCAAAAGCTCCATATACTCAAATTACTTTCACACCTGATTATGAAAGATTTGGTATTAAGAATATTACAGAAGATATCTATAAGCTTTTTCACAGACGTGTAATAGATGCTTGTGCTACAACTAACAAGGATGTCGCCGTTTCATTCAATGGAGATAAAATTTCAATCAAAGATTTTGAGAAATACTGTGAATTATTCTTGGATAAGAAAGAACAGCCTCTGATTTATGAAGCATGCGGGGAACGATGGGAAATCGGTGCTTCAATTTCTAATTCTGGATCTTTCGAATACCTATCATTTGTAAATGGAATAAATACTATCAAAGGTGGTAAACATATTGAATATATTACAAATATGATTACTAAAAATCTTGTAGAGATGACTTTGAATAAAAAGAAGAAAACTGTTAAAACTCAGCATATCAAGGACAATCTAATTATATTTGTAAAAGCACTTATTGTAAATCCGAGTTTTGACTCGCAAAGCAAAGAGACCTTAACTACTCCTGTAGCAAAATTCGGTTCAAAATGTGAATTGAGTGAAAAGTTCTATGATAAGCTCTTTAAATCAGGAATTATAGATAAGGCTCTTAGCATTACCGATTTTTATGATAAAAAGAAATTGGTAAAAACTGATGGTAAGAAAATATCGAGAATTATTGTACCTAAACTCGACGATGCTAATTTGGCAGGAACAAAAGATAGCGCAGAATGCACTATCATATTTACTGAGGGAGATTCGGCTAAAACTATGGCTACTGCGGGTCTCAGTGTTATCGGGAGAGATAGATATGGTGTATTCCCGCTTAGAGGAAAAATTCTTAATGTTAAAGATGCGACAATGCAAAAGATTTCTGATAATAATGAAATCGGGGCTATTAAAAAAATTTTAGGATTGGAGCAAAATAAGAAATACAAGGATATTAGCGAGCTACGATATGGATCTATTATGATTATGACTGATCAGGATCATGATGGTAGCCATATTAAAGGTCTCATATTCAATATCTTTCAGAGCATGTGGCACGAACTCTATGAAATCCCTGGATTCTTGACGTCTATGCTCACTCCTATTATTAAGGCAACAAATAGCAAAAAAGAAGTAATCCAATTTTACAATATGTCTGATTATGAGAAATGGAGCGAAACAATTAATGCTAAAAATGGTTCGTGGAAAATCAAATATTACAAAGGATTGGGTACTTCGGATGATAATGAGGCAAAAGAGTATTTTAAGAATATGAAAAAGGTAACATATATTTATGATGATAAAGCCGATGAAGTAATAGATTTGGCATTCAATAAGAAAAGAGCCGACGATAGAAAGGTATGGCTTCAAAATTATGATAAAAATAATGTATTGGACTACTCGAAATTGAACGTAGATTACAAATCGTTTGTTGATAAGGATTTGATTCACTTTTCTAATAGAGATTTGCAGCGTTCCATCAATCATATATGCGATGGATTGAAAGAGAGCACGCGCAAGATCATTTATGCATGCTTTAAAAGAAAGTTATACACGAATGAAATTAAGGTAGCGCAGTTGTCTGGATATGTAAGTGAAGTAGCTGCGTATCATCATGGAGAAAACTCGCTGCAACTGGCAATTGTTGGTATGGCCCAGATATATGTAGGTACAAATAATATAAATTTGCTTTGTCCCAATGGTCAATTTGGTAGCAGATGCCAAGGTGGGCAAGATGCTTCGTCTGCAAGATATATTTTCACATTAATATCTAAACTTACAAGATTAATCTTTAAGGAAGAAGACAATTCTATCTTAAGTTATCAAGATGATGACGGGCAACAAATTGAACCTGAGTATTACGTTCCTGTAATACCTATGATTCTCGTAAATGGAGGTATTGGAATTGGGACCGGATATTCTACAAACATTCCTCAGTATAATCCTGCTGATATTATCGCTATCTGCAAGATGATTTGTAATTCAATTAAATTGTCTGAGATATCCGTTAATTCGATGGAAGATATTGAGAATATTTATAATACAATTGAAATACTTGATATTAGCGAAATCACTCCATACTATCTCGGATTTAAAGGTAGTATAACAAAGGCTGAGAAAAATTCATATATCAGTCGTGGGGTATATAAATGGATAGATGATTCGACAGTAGAGATATCTGAATTGCCTGTGGGGTCGTGGACTGAAGATTATAAGGAGTTTTTGGAAAATATGATTACTAATAATCTCAATAATTTAAAATATATCGAAAATCATTATACATCAAAGAATGTAAAGTTCGTACTGCATTTTAATGGTAATGTCCGTGGAAATATTGAAGCTAACTTCGATGTCTTATTTAAACTACAATCGAGCAAAAACTTGAGCATTAATAACATCCATCTCTTTAATAAAGATGGGGCTATTCAAAAATATGAATCGGCTGTTGATATAATTAAAGAATGGGCCGAAACGAGAGTATTGAAATACTTTGAGAGAAAAAATTATCAATTGAAGATCCTCGAGAAAGATGCTAAGATTTTAAGTAATAAAATGCGATTTATCCTTGATGTAATCAATGGTAACATTCAAATTATGAATAAAAAACTGACTGATATTACCCTGAGATTAATAGAGTTAAAATACGCACCTATTGTAATCGACGAGTCTGATGAAAAGGACGCTAAGGATGGCGAAGACAGAGACATCGGAGATATTGGAGATGCTGGAACAGTCAATTATAAACATTATAATTATTTGCTAAAGATGCCTATCTCACAATTGACTTATGATAGAAAGGTGATATTGGAAAAAGAATATAACGAATTGAATGAGAAACTTAAAAATCTTAAAAATACGAATATTGAAGATCTGTGGTTGAATGATCTTAATGAGCTTGAAAAAGAATGGGTCATTCACAGAGATGTTATTATTAACGAATACGAAAATGATAGATTGGGCATTGTAGATTCCAAGGTGGCAAATAAAAAGAAGGCTAAGAAGTAACGAAGTAGTACGAAGTAGTACGAAGTAGTACGAAGTAACACAAAGATTAAAATGGAGGCAATTCAATATCATTCTCGCAGCATATATTGTATATAGTTAAGTATTCGGTAACACAATCATTTCTTATTAGTTCACATAAATAATTTTTTAAATTTTCATCTATAGATAATGAATATATATAGTTTATCAATACATTATTCTCTGGTAATTCAATACCTATCTGATTAAATTCATTGATAATATCATCAACATCATTAACTTCTATGCAGTCCATATTAATTTTTGCATATATATTACTATATCAATTTTTATTTAAAAAGAGTCGCGAAGTAACAAAGTATCGCAATGCTTTTATATTCTGTTTACTGCGATTATTATATAAATATTCGGCCTTCTCTTTTATTTTTTCTATGGTATCCAAAGTATCCAAAGTATCCAAAGTATCGTCTATATTTGCAATTTTAGACATAGCAATATACCATTCGATTGAGCTTTTAGGTAAAGGATTACGTCCTGTGTATATATATTCAAATGGGAAACAGAAGAAGGGGATTTTAGTCATATCAGGTAACATATTGTTTTCAAATTGCATATTTGGAAGTAAATAATCCTCGTCAATTCTATTTCTGATATTTACGCAGCAACAATACTTCATATCTATATTATCATGAAATACAATTTCATTCATTGTGGTTCTCTTTCTAACGCACAATTCCTTATGATCTGATATAAAATTATTTAACATCCAAGGAAAATACGTATTTTTCTCAGTAATTATACCATTATAATCTACTAAATTTATATGATAATTTTTCTGATGTAATAGATTTTTAGAAAATATAAGAATATATTTCCCCGAGTATATACTTTCCGTCTCAATATTATCTTTGGTAATTAGAGAAAAATAAATGCCTGGAAATTGATGATTCATATTAAATTTACTCGTTCTCAATTCAGTCCAATTGAGGCATTTGGGATCATCTGTGGTATGTACCAAATAATATATGTCTTCCATTTATCAGGAGAACGGAGTAACGTAGTAACGTAGTAACGGAGCATATCATTTTTTATATAAATATGTCTATGGTTCTTATAGCGGCTGTATCTGTTGTATCTGTTTGATTCTTGTCCGTATTTATAAAATAATAAAAATTCATATCACTATAAATTCCATAGAAAATATATATAAGGATTAGATTATATATATATATAAAACGGAATACCACCATTACTATTATTTTTCTACTTAATATAGCCTATATGGCGTTAAAGTCATCGTGCCCGAGCGGTCTAAGGGGTCAGACTTAAGATCTGATGTGCTTAAGCACTCGTGGGTTCGAACCCCACCGATGACATTAATTGTTTTACTGCTATATTTTTTCATATCTTTTTAGATAAAACCGAAGTACATATTGTGATATAATCATGTATCCCGTATATGTTTGCATTCCCTGATATATAATAGTACCAATTGAAGGGAATAATAAGGGCCTTATTATCCAATTTAATAGTTGTTATATTGCTATCTTGTCTGGGTACTCGCGTTACTCCAGTTACTTGCGTTGCTCCATTTATTATATGCGAATTTGGATTGCATAAAGAGATTTCAACAGGTTCATTATCTTTCGATATAACAAAGAGATACTTATACTTATTTTTCTCCCATATATAATTATTGTCCAGATTATATATTATATTATAGTTAAACCAGTTGTCTATTACATTATCAATATTGGTAATCTTTTCTGAAATAACGATAGGCTGTTTTTTATATAAAAGTTCAAAGTCGAAATTTTCTATATTTACTTGATATATAGAAAATTCATTATTATATAGATAATATAAAGAGGCATATAGTAATATTAATAATATAATTAAATAAAAGTACATTTAATTTATATATACATATATATTTTGCAATTTTACACCAATGAGATATATATAGAATAAATTTTAATATATTTTATAATTAAAAGATGGGGGATAATAAATGTAAAAATGAAACAGATATTTTACGTTTAGCAGAGAGTGTTATAAACGATACAATAACTAAAGATACTAATCCGTTAAAAGATATATTTTCATATACTTTTAAGAAATCCTATAATAAGACAAATGAAACCTATAATTTAATCAATTCTTATATTATTAATTCCGATGAAAAAAGCGGAAGTAATTTTGAAATAATTGTTGCTATATGTGCTTTTATAGTCTCTGCTATATTGTATATAATATTTTTATTTTATTATTTTATACAAGCAATATGGTATTATTTGGAATATAATTTATTATATAAGATTATTAATATTGAATTATTTCGAACGATAGACGATCATAAACAATATTATAGCAAATTTATATTATTAAGCGATGGTTTAATAGATTTAAAAAGCAATGATGAAGGTGGTATTAAAAATATAATAGATGATAGAATAGAAAAAATATTACAAGATCGATTAAAAGGCTATCTTAAAGATATAGGGAAAATCGATATAGAATATAGAGAAGATAGAGAGCGTAAAGGCCGTGAAAAGAAAATAGATAATGAAAATAACCAACATCTTTTTCAAGAAGGTATTAACACTTTAACTAATGGAAGTGCTAACATAATTGTAGTTGCAATTAAGACATTACCACAATTTTTATATCCTGTAATTATATTTTTTAAAAATTGGTCAGATACAATAGCGGGGTTTTTTATAGTAACAGCATGTATTATATTAATTATTTTATTTATTTTTGAGATATATGCGCCACCTGAAATAGATAAAAAAATATCTGAAAAATTCAATGATAAAATGAAAAAATATAATGATAATAACGATTATACGCTATTTGCTTCATTATCACGAATCCCCTTGCAATTTGAATTATTATTTGATGAAATACAAGTTTTATATCAATCATTTGTAAAAAGAGTAGTATTCTTCAAGGATTTTAGTAGTGAATTTATAAGTGATGCGCGAAATTATTCGTCTTATCCGTTTGAATTATCAAGAGAGGATGCTGATAATGGTGGGATATATGATAATATATATACATTTGATTATAATTTTATTATTAACAATGGTATATATAATGATGATATTAAGGAATCACAATTACAAGGAAAAGCTATATTATTAATAAGACCGATGGAATTGAAAGATCATGTTAAAGAAATTTATGGTCAAACAGCTAATTTATCTAAATTGAACACAAGCTTAGTATTAGAACAAGATGGTAGTAACTATAAATATACAATTAAATGCACTGGAGCAGATGCCGATAAAAATATATTTAGTAGCAATTGTACTATTGCAGATATAGAAGGTATTTGTGGACCTGAAAAACAAAAAGGAGAAGATGGTTATAGTAAAATACAATAAAATGTTTAAGAAAATTCTAAGAACAGAGAATGATTATAAATATATATTATAATAATAACATAAGAAATCTAAAAATGGAAGAAAAATGCATTCATTATAATATAAATATGGAATTATCAAACGAAAAAGAAGGTGCATATCATATAGATATTAATACTTTTAATAATAATCAGAAAAATAAAATATACAATATTAATAATGATAGAAAATTAGAGCTAACCAAAACATATTATGCTATAACTGATATTAAGGGTCAGTGTAATAATATTACAGAACAATGGCAAAAATGGTTTACTACATCTTATTACTTTTTAGGTAATCGCGACGGTCGTTATAATGAATTGGCTAAAAATACAATATCATATGATATACCGTCGGGATGCTTCAAGGAATGCAAAGATGATTTTATAATTAATAATATATATAAATGCGAGAATAAAAAAACATTTGAATATGGAAAATATAAAAATTTTTTACCTCACGACCCGTTGGCTATTATTTGTATAATAGGTAGCCATTTTAAAAAAGACTTTATACACAAAAAAGATAATATTAAAGGAAACTACTATTATACATTAGATCATTTATTATATGATGGAATTAATGAAAATATCACAGACGTCGATAAAAAAGATAAAGAAAATTTGATAATAAAAAATAAGTTTGTAAATATTAGTTCGGACATACGAGCTAATTTATTAGCTACAATAAATAATTATGTTAAAATAAATAATTATGTAGATTATAATCCTGTTAGAACAATTACAACCGATATAGAAAAAGCTTACGATAGATTAAAAAAATATATTGATTATCTTTTTAAGGAAAATGAAAAAAATCGAGAAAAGATTATTAGAGCGATTAAGAAAGATATTGAAGGATTTTATAATTTATTTGATAAACGCGATGAGTTATATATAAAATATTTGAATGATTTTAATTCAGAGAAAAAAAAATATAACTTATTATATGCCAGTTCTTTAGTATCTCTAGAAAATTATGATAAAATTGTTGAACAAATAAAAGCTGATAGTAGTAGTAGTGATGATATTAAAAAATATATTATATACTTATTTAGATATTGCAGAGCTGCTTGCTTTAGTAAAAACAGTATTTTTGCAGAAAGACTTAAATTATATGGAATATATGATACTTTGGATGATAAGGAAGTTTTATTAGATATACAAATGGATGATAAAGATGATAAAATAGATCAGACACAAAGTGGTAAAAAGAATGATGATAAGATTTACAAAGTAATGCCTGTTAAACTGGACACCGAACCTATTAATATATTCGACGAATATACATATATATTTAAACTATATAAGAGTTTTTTAATAGTATATCCAACTGTTTTTACAATAATATTATCAGTACTTTTCGCAGCATTAATTCTTTATATTATAAATATAATTAGCAATCATCAGATATCCAAGATTATTAATTATGCATACGCATATATTTTATATTGGATTTTACTATTTACATATATCTTTGTTTTAAATCCCATATTTATATGGATTATAAGAATGCTAAAATGGTTTTTATATGATGGCGATTATTTTAGTGGTGCTTTTCAACAATTTATGGATTTTTTATCTGGTAAGTTTAATATACTTAAAGTTTTAGGTAAAGCTATTGGATATAGCATATCATTCATAATAATCTTAGTGTTATTAATATATATATTTGTAACTATGACTATAGATGAGATTTTAATGATAATTCCGAACATATTAATAAAAATATTATATTTACTTTACATGATCATTATATACCTACTAAAATTATTATTTACCTTTAAACCTTTTGATATTATGGTAATATGTTTTTTCATATATTCATTAATTGTATATTATTATATATTATACTTGTTCAATTATGAACAAATATTAAACTCTTTCAACGTAAACATAGATGAATCAATTGGTAAAGAACATGCAAACGGAGATTATTCGATCATCCACACGTATTATAATGAAAAAGGTTGCCGAATTATATGGGATAGAGTAGAATTAATAAAATACTGGTATCTTTTAGGTAGGTATAATGACGCTTATACTTTGGTAAAAGAAAAATCCGAATAAATTAGATTCTGATATAGTTATTATAACAGCGAATATAATTGTTCATCGCATCATATTTGGACATATTTTTAATGCTATTCCACGCATCCCATTTTGCACACTCCTTAAAATATAAAAATGTGGGCCGCTGAGTATTGCAATCGCCAAACATCGACTGTTTATAAAATTTGTAAAACTCCAATTTAACAGAATTAGTTAGAGAATAAGACTCCAAATCGATATCTGTTACAATATCTAATACCTTTTTAAATTCCAATTCTTTTTCTTGCTCCATAATATAATATTATTACGATAAATTCTTATATTATTTTTATTTAAGAATATATTATATATATAATTATGAAGATGATAATCGACGAATATATCGATTATATGCAAAAATATAAAGACCAATATGGAGATAAATGTATTGTATTTTTACAAGTAGGGTCTTTTTACGAAATGTATACTATCGCCGAATATAACAATAATGATTATGATATTTATAAAATAGCAGATATATGCGGAATACAAACTACGAAAAAAAACAAGTCTATTAAGGAAATCTCACGAAATAATCCAGTGATGGCTGGGTTTCCTATGCATTCTGTGAGTAAATTCACTCAAATATTATTGAACAACAATTATACAATTGTTATTATTCAACAAGGCGAAGATAATAAAAACGTAACTCGCTCTGTAGCTGAAATATTATCACCTGGTTCTAATATTAATATCACAGACAAAAAGAGCAATTATATGATGGTCGTCATTTACGAATTAATTAATAATTATGTTATCGCTGGTATATCAGGAATTGATCTGTCTACTGGGAAAACATTTGTATACGAAATTGGCTCTACTAAAGATGACCCAGAATTAGCAAACGATGAAGTATTCAGAATGATTAGTGCTTATAACCCCATCGAACTAATAATATTAGGTGATAAAATTGACGAAAAATCTAAGAAGAAAATATTGAAAAATTTAAATATTAATAACATATTGGTGCATTATAAATGGGATGATTGCAAATACATATCTTTTTATAAAAATATACTAAATCAGCGCTATATATTAGAAAAGGCCTTTTTTATAAAGACGGGGCTTGTCTCTATAATTGAGATGTTAAATATGGAGCGGCTGACTATAGCGAGAGAAGGATTCTGTTGTTTATTGCAATTTGCATATGAACATAATGCAGACATAATTAAAGAGTTGCAGATACCTGAAATATTAGAAAATAACAATAATATGTCTATCGAGTTTAACTCTGCTGTGCAATTAAATATCCTTGGTGTATATCAAAATGATAAGCCACTAATTGATATTTTGAATAGATGCGTTACTGCATTTGGATCAAGATATTTTAAGGAGAAATTGCTTGCGCCAATGATTAACATTAAAAAAATCAACGAATCCTATGATGATATTGATAAACTCTTGAAAGACAATAGTTTTTCTAAAATAAGAAAGCATCTGTCGAAAATATCGGATATAGAGAGATTTAAGCGCAAATTACTTTTAAATAAAATTGCTCCATTAGATTGGATTAATTTTCGCGAATCTATAGATTCGTGTTTAGAGATATACGAGGATATTGGAGCATTCCAAGATTCCGGAGATATACTATCTATAATTAGAATAATAATGAGCTCTTATGAAGATATTTTAGATATGGAAAATGCATCAAAATACAACTTGGCTGATAAAAATAATATGGGAAATATATTTAAAGAAGGAATATACGAAGATATAGATAATATTGCTCGGGATAGCAATGCTATTTTTAAAGAGATCTCAAAATACTGCGAAGAAATAAATAAAATAGGGGCGAATGATAGTACCTCTTGTAAGATAGAGTATGCTGATAAAGATCGTGAGTATTTTATTATAATAACTAAGAAAAGATATGAGTTTGCCCTAAAAACTAATACTTCGTATATGTCCGATTTTAAAGCGAAGCCTATATCATCGTCATCGTCTAACTATAAGATTACTAATAAATTTATTGAGAAGCACTCTAAAAATATTAGTGAATATGCCGATAGAATCTCAGAATTAGTATTAAAATATTATAATGAATTCATTGCGCGGTTTATCGAGGTTAATAGCGAAAATATTGATATTCTAATCAAGTATATTGCGCGTGTTGATATATCTGCGAATAATGCAAAAAATGCATTTGATTATTGTTATAAGAGACCTATAATAGATAATTCAGATAAAGATTGCGACTCTTCTTTTGCTAATATGAAAAATATGAGACATCCTCTAATTGAGAGAATACAGGATGATTTGGAATATGTGGGGAATGATATTAATATAAATAAGGACGGTCTATTACTATATGGTATCAATGCGTCGGGCAAATCGTCTTTTATGAAGGCTGTGGGATTAAATATTATAATGGCCCAATCAGGTATGTATGTGGCCGCAGAAGAAATGGTATATTATCCTTACAAAAGAATATTTACGAGAATTTCGGGAATTGATAATATTTACAAAGGGATGTCGAGTTTTACTGTAGAGATGACTGAATTGCGCAATATTTTACAAAGATGTAATAAATATAGCTTGGTTATCGGAGATGAAATATGCTGCGGAACCGAATCTATATCGGGAATTGCTATTGTATCGGCAGGAATAGATACTCTAATAAATAAGGGGGCATCTTTCATATTTGCTACACATTTACATGAATTGACTACTATGTCTTGTATAAAAGAACATATTAAAAACGATAAATTATTTGTAAAACACATCAGAATAGATATAGGCAAAAATAATGAGATTATATATGATAGGAAAATTCAAGAAGGTCAAGGATCTAATATATATGGCTTAGAGGTTTGCAAATCTCTTGATATGCCCATTGATTTCCTTAAAAAAGCCGAGGTATATAGAAAGGAGGTTACAAATTTAGAGAATGATCTAATTAAAAATAAGAAATCAAGATATAATAAGAAGAAATTAGTAAATATCTGCGAAGTATGCAATAATTCGGTGGCTACAGAAACACATCATATAAAATATCAAGAGACTGCTAATACAGACGGTTTCATAGGCACATCTCATAAAAATGTAAAACATAACCTCGTTGCTATTTGTAAAAATTGCCATTATAAAGAACATAGTGGAGAAATTAAAATCATAGGGTATAAGCAGACGACAAAAGGTATTATCCTCGACTGTAATTTGTAAACTTATTTATTTTTAATATTTAATATTTATATTTGTAAAAATATATATAGAGGTTAAACGACATAGTAATATAATTATGAAAGTTGTTAAAAGAAATGGTGAATACGAGGATGTTAGTTTTGATAAGGTTCTGACGCGTCTTAAAAATCTATCTAATGACCTAAATATCAATGTATCAGAGCTTGCGCAAAAAGTTTGTTCAAGGATTTACGACGGAGTTAAAACGAGTGAGTTGGATGAAATGGCTGCTTACTTGTGTAGCAGTATGTCTCTCGATAATCCCGAATATAATCTCTTGGCTTCGAGAATTATTATTTCAAATCATCATAAAAATACGTCGCCTTCTTTCTCTGAAACAGTACAGATACTTTACGACAACAAGGATATTCATAATATGAATTCGCCGCTTATTTCTGACGAACTCTATGATATTGTTTCTAAAAATAAGGAAAAACTTAATACCTATATAGATTATCAGAGAGATTTCTCATTTGATTATTTTGGATTTAAGACGTTAGAGCGCGCATATTTAATTAGAGTTAACAAGAAGGTAACTGAGAGACCTCAGCATATGTGGATGCGTGTTGCTATTGGAATTCACGGTAATGATATTAGAGAGGTTCTCCAAACATATGATTTGTTGAGTAAAAAATATTTTACACATGCTACGCCTACGCTATTTAATTCTGGTACAAGACGCCCACAACTTAGCAGTTGTTTCTTATGTTCGGTGAATGACGATAGTGTATCGGGCATCTATGATTCATTGAAAGAAATGGCGTTGATTTCCAAATATGCTGGAGGAATAGGTATACATATTCATCAGGTAAGAGGTAAAGGGAGTTATATCAGAGGTACTAATGGAATATCAAATGGAATTATACCTATGCTAAGGGTATTCAATAATACAGCAAGATATATAGATCAAGCAGGGAAACGTCTTGGAAGTATTGCTGTATATCTCGAAACTTGGCATTGTGATATCGAGGCCTTTCTTGAATTAAAGAAAAACCATGGTAGTGAAGAAGAAAGATGTCGTGATTTATTTATGGCTCTATGGGTTTCTGATTTATTTATGGAAAGAGTTAAAAATAATAAACAATGGTCGTTGATGTGCCCTGATAAATGCCCCGGCTTGAGCGAAGTATACGGAGATGAATTTAATAAACTATATGAGAGCTATGAAAACGAAGGGAGATATAATAAACAAATAAATGCTCAAGACCTATGGTTTAAAATATTGGAATCTCAAATAGAGCAAGGAGTTCCCTATATTTTATATAAGGATGCTGCGAATAGAAAGAGTAATCAGAAAAACTTGGGAACTATTAAGTCGAGTAATTTGTGCGCAGAAGTTTTAATTTATTCTTCACCCGAAGAAACTGGTGTATGCAATTTAGCATCTATTTGCCTACCCACGTATATCGAGAATGGTATATTTAATTATGAAAAGCTTCATGAGGTTGTTAAAGTAATTACTAAGAATCTTAATAAAGTAATTGATAAAAACTTTTATCCGATTGAAAAGGGTAGGGTTTCAAATTTAAAGAATAGGCCTATTGGAATTGGCGTTCAAGGTCTCGCGGATGTCTTTATGATTCTCAAGCATCCGTTCGAATCAGCTGAAGCATCAAATATTAACAAAGATATTTTTGAAACAATATATCATGCCGCTGTTGAAGCATCTATGGAATTGTCTAAAAAACGTTATAATGTTATTAATAAAATCTTAGCGAAAGAGAGTGACGAAGATATTAATAATTACGTTAATGAATTTGAAATGAAAAATATTTCGGGAAAATATTGCGGAGCTTATAGTACTTTCGAAGGCAGTCCCATATCAGAAGGATTGTTTCAATTTGATTTGTGGGAAGAAAAACCGAACGATAGATATGATTGGGAGAAATTGAGAAATGATATTAAAGAGTATGGAATTAGAAATAGTCTATTGCTATCTCCTATGCCTACCGCATCTACGTCACAAATTATGGGATTCAACGAAAGTTTCGAACCAATTACTAATAATATTTTCCAAAGAAAAACACTGAGCGGAGAATTCATTGTTATAAACAAGTATCTTATTAACGATTTGATAAACACGGGGTTATGGAATAAAGAAATGCGCGATACTATTATTTTGCACGAAGGAAGTATTCAGAATATCCCGAATATCGACGCAACTATGAAAGAGCTATATAAAACATCTTGGGAAATTAAGCAACGTGTTATTATTGATATGTCTGCTGATAGAGGAAAATATATTTGCCAAACACAGAGCTTAAATATATTTATTGAAGAACCAGACTTTCAGAAATTATCTTCGATGCACTTTTACGGACATTCCAAGGGACTTAAAACAGGATCGTATTATTTGAGAACAAAACCAAAGGCAAAAACTCAGCAATTTACTATAGATCCTGAATTTGCTAAAAAAAAATTGAGATGCGCCGAATATAACGGAGATAGCTGTGTATTATGTTCTGCCTAACAATTTTTTAGTTTTCGGGTATTTATATCGTGATGGACCGTGATGGACCACGATGGGCCACGATAGTCCTATTACGAATCAACATTATTCTTTGATTTTTTCAAATAATTCAAATAATCTAACCAGTATACCTCCTCGCAATAAACTACTTTTTATGGTCTGGGAATATCTTTGAAATCGTAGTTTCCTTGCATAACATCTACGCGCGCATGCCATAGCATCGAATATAGCTCGCCTTTCTCAGTATAAATGATACCTCCATGCTTATGCAAAGGATTTCTAACACATCCTTCTTCGTTTACTCTATTGCTTTTAATCTCATCCAACCAATTTGAATAATAAGAAGGATTCTCGAAAACCATCTTATAAATTTCTTTTTTACGATTATCACTTTTAGTATCCATTGTTGTCTATTGTATACTTAAAATACAGAGTCGTCATATCATTTTTTTATACAATAACAAAAATAATGAAACAAATTGTATTCTCACATACTTATATACACTTGAAGATTTGAGAAAAAGAATTATAATCATTTACATATTAGCAGGTTTCTTGGGTTTAACAGACGGTTTCTTGGGTTTAACAGTAGGTTTCTTGGGTTTAACAGTAGGTTTCTTGGGTTTAACAGTAGGTTTCTTGGGTTTAACAGTAGGTTTCTTGGGTTTA